>Ga0247806_10000500_pt1 | contig 24486 bp, 17 predicted proteins | sample UWRJL059202B1_FD_179935 | JGI IMG/M metagenome (GOLD analysis project Ga0247806, IMG submission 179935) | Plant litter microbial communities from Arlington Agricultural Research Station in Wisconsin, United States - UWRJ-L059-202B-1 | ecosystem: Environmental > Terrestrial > Plant litter >... | reverse complement strand
AGTTCAACCTCTTCGGGAATTTGCGGCGCAACTACCTACCGACGCTCACCCAAAAGTACGATTTCGTGCTTATGCCAATCTTGGGGCGGCCTTGGCACAGTCCGGAAGCCTCGAGGGTGCAGCGATAGCCTTCGACACCGCAGCTGAGGCCGAGCCGGGCACTTCGAACAGTCATTCGTACCGTGCCCGAGCTGCCTTGTTCAGGAATGACATCTCTAGGGCGTTCGACGAAGCAAAGCAGGCCATGGCGATTGAGCCAGACCAGTTCTCCTGCACGATCTATCTCGAGACGGCGCCAGACGACGCGGATCCAGATGCACTCGAAAAGGAAGTTGCTTCCGTCGCTCACGAAATCGACGTCGCTTCTTCTCTAGCAAGATTGTTCGCGGGTCGCGGCAGGCATGGTGACGCTATCCGGTTGGCGAATGCCATCTCAGCGGAAGGCTGGCAAAAGGACGGCGTCCTTGGCATGGCGCTGCTGGGAGAGTTCGAAGCGGAAGTAGCCCTACGGGTTGGGGCACCTATGAGCCCAAGCCAACAGCATCAGGTGGACGAAGCCCGCGTCTTGCTAGAGCGTGCATGGTCAGAGGCGTCAGCGCGAAACGACAGCAAGAACTGGACATTTCTCGCAGCAAACCTGTGCTCGGTTTATCGGTTGGTTTCCGATGACGACAAGGCCGACAACTTGGCCTTGGAAGTCTACAATCTGGACCCCAAAGCACCGACGATTGCGCAACGAGCGGCTCTGGCGCATGCGCGACGCTCGGATTTTGCCGGTGCCCAGTCGGTTTTGGCGCCCTTGCTGGACGGCGATTTTGATCCGTCGATCCACCTGCTTGCGGGAAATATCGCAACTCAACAGGGTGCCTGGGATAAGGTCTGGAGCCTGGGCGAGGCAGTCTACAACCAAGGCAGCAATGACGCTGATCGTGCCAGCGCGGCCGAACTTATGGTCCAAGCCAAGGCCAGATTGACGTCATTAGGCGATGCCCTGACCCTTGCCGACAGCATACGATCAACATTCACCTCAGATATTGGGTTCGAGGGTCAGGTCGCCGAGATAGCGCGCCGACATGGCGATCAGGGAGAAATCGAAAAGGCGAATGCCAGACTCGCAACCTTTTGGCCGGTTGAGGATCTGACGGCCTTGCAACGCTTTCTTCTTGCTGATGCCCTTGCTGATGGTGGTGAATGGTCTCGGGCCGCGGACCTTCTCGAGGGCTTGCATACGCTGGATCGGCCCTCAGAAATCCTAAAGCGCCGAATGTTCGCCTTGCTCCGAGCCGAAAGGCGCTTGGACGGTCGTTCCCTATTCGAATCCCTACGCGGAGAAGCCAGGCAGTCACCGGCGCTCCTCAGGCTCGGCGCCGCAATTTACGAGCGATCTGGAATGCTGCCTCAGGCGTTGCAGGCGCTGACCGCCGCGCTCAAGCAAAACACGAACGATCTTCGTTCAAGATTGGACTGGGTTCGCCTCCATGCTCGCAATGGGACAGAGGATGTTGTGCGGCGCTGGATCCGGCGCGCAGAGATCCCAATGGATGGAGACGCAGAGGACCTGATCGAGCTTGCTCAAGTGCTCGATCGCTTTGGTCAACGTCGAAAGGCGCTCGACCTTGGCTACGCGACGCTGAAAAAAAATTGGGGCGCGTCCGAGCGCCTTCATATGGCCTTCATGGGCCTCTTTTTGATCTCATCGCGGTCTGAGAGCTTCCTGCGACCTATAGTTGTTGCTGAGGACTCTGTGGTCATTCTTGCGACCGCGAGCGGAGCACAACGCCGAGTTCGCATCGAGAAAACGGGCAGTGCTGAGCAAGAAGTCTTGGCTCTCGACCATCCATTTGCCCAGCAACTTCTAGGAAAAAAGACCAAAGATACGGTCACCCAGGAACCTGGTATCGGCGAGGGAACGGTCTGGACGATCCAAGAGATCAAGCACAAGTACCTCGACCTGTTTCATACGGTACTCGAAGATCACCCTACGCTGTTTCCGCACACCCGATCTTTCGGGAAGTATACGTTCGACACTGAGGCCGCAGCTGAAAGCCTCGAACCAATATTCGAGCAGTCGCGCCAACGCGCTCGCACGGTGGACGAGGCAATAAGGCTCTACCAAGAACACCCCATGCCCATCGACGGCATTGGCAAAATGCTCGGCATGGATGGCATCGACGCGTCGCGTGCTCTTCGGTTTGGTGCTGATGCAGAATTCGACTCATGCCTTGGTTTGTACGAAGAGAGAGAGCGAGCCATTGAGTCCCTGCTATCGGCTACGCGAGTTTTGGTTGACGCCATCACGTTGGGCATTTGGGACGAGATTGGCCTGCTTGACGATTTGGCGGCAGCCGGGATTCGACCCAATGTGGTCCAGGCCACCGTTGACGCCCTCAGTATTCGCGCCGACGAAGCCAAGGGGGAGACCGGCCGAACGGGTGGCCACCTTGGATCGCAGGACGGCCAAATAATCTACACCGAGGTTTCCAAAGCAGAGCGTAGGGAGATGGCGAGGCAGGCCGCCGCGCTCATCGATTGGGTCCGGGCCAATGCGGACATTTTGCCGACGGACGTATTCCAGAATGATCTGCTGGAGCAGGCGAAAGACGTTCTTTCGGATTCGACAATCGAGACTATCAACACCGGCATCGCCGGGGGTCACGTCATCCTCATGGAAGATCGCCGGGCCCGGCAACTGGCCCAAGCTGGTGGCGCGGAGAAAACGGCGTGGACCCAGCCTCTATTGATGAAACTGCAATATGAAGGCGTCATCTCGCACGATCGCTATGTTGCGCTTCTCGCCAAGATGATTGTCCAGAAGTTGAGCTTCGTTTCACTGGGCGCGGATGACTTAGCGCAGGCGGCATCACTGGGGCGCGACTCTCAAGATTTTCAGGCTTTATGCCAGGCCATGATGAAGCCAAATGTCGATGCCTATTCGTCTGTGCAAGTGGCCAGCGACTTCATAACCTCGCTTTGGCAAACGGACAGACCAGCCGATCTCGGCCTTGCTGGTGAAATCCTCCGACGGACTATTTTACTCCGTGACGATTTCCGTGTCTTCAAAGGCGTGGTGTTCCAAGTGGACCGCAACATCAGGGGTTTCGGGTTCCCATTCTCGCTATGGAGCCGATTGTGGATCGCGTACTGCGAGAATTTTATCTCGGGCCACTTCATCAAGAACCAGGTCATAGCACTGGCGCAGCGAGGAAAATGATGACTTTGTCGCACATGGTCTTCGCCACAACCCACCCTCAACCGGTCGTTGATCTTGCGGTCCGGCGATGTCTGCTTTTGGGAACCGCTAATAGTGACCTGAATGACCGGAATGGGGCGCTAAGCTGACCGGCGGCTTCTGACCTAATTATCGTTGTTGTGAGCTAATTTTCGGTTCTCAAGGCTGCCGTTGGGTCTTATTGAGTGACGCGGAGATTAATCTGCAACGCTTACTAATCAGCAGTTCTATTCTGAGACCCTCTGGTAGAGGATCCGTGGAAGTGATCGAAGGCTTGGGCCACCTGATCGAAAGACTTGTTCAGTCCTCCCGCCGATATCGAGATGTCTCCATGCCCGAACCATCCATTCACACTCTGCGTCCAGCGAGCTGCGGTCGTAGCGCGATGCTGGTGTGGCTCGTGAAGCCAGATCGTAATGTAGCGAACTCCGAAATAGCTGGTTGATTTCCAGCGTTTCATCGCATCCCACGCAATCGTCTCGGTCGACCATCCGCGCCACAGGAGCCCAGCTTCGTTCACCTCAAGCATCGGCCCCCGCGTGAAAAACCGATGCATCGGAGCCACCAGAACTAGAGCAAACACGCCCAGTATCGTGGCAAAAGACAGCCTGATACCCATCGGATAAGTAGAGTTGATAACCAGCGTCCAGCCCATGCCCGTCAGCATGGGGGCCAAAGCCGCAAAAACCACCACCACCTGCTTTTTTGACGCATAAGCTCGAAAATGAAGTCGAGACAGAGCCGTCGTCATGACCACCCGCTGGCGGGAAGGACCAGGATGCCGTGCACAATGGTCGAGATCGACAGCAACACCAGCGCAACGATCGCTGCCCATTGCAGCCTATCCTCAAGAACCGGGCGATCGGCCAGCACGTTGCGTCGGAATGCTTTGGCTGGACCCGCTAACGCCGTCGCTGCCATCACAACGGCAAAGACCACGGCTGTCCCGATGCCACCCATCGCATCTCGGTTCCCTGAAAAGCCGAGCTGATGCAAAACCGCAATCATCAGCATGATTGAGACCATTCCATAGCCGACAAAAATCTGCTGCCAGGCGATACGGTCTCGCATTTCTTCCGCATCATCTGGAAACTTTGGATGGCTCATTCAGGACAATTCCTCAATGCTCTGTGTGCGAAGACGCTTGAAAAGCGATCGGCTGTTCTGACGTTGTCGATCGATAGCTTCGTGTTCATGCGGTTTCTTGCGGTGGTGGCCATCAACGCCAAAGGGTCGGGTTGGCGGGAAGCAGGATCAGCCAGGCCAGAAGGGCTGTCAGCCAGATAATGCCGAGATAAAGCGCAATACGCGCGCGGCGGGACCAACCGCGCAGTTTAGTCTGCCGGTTCACGATACCGGCGACAATAAAACCGGGCGCCCACAGGATGGGCATCGCAATGATGACCGGCCAGACCAGCGACTGGTCCCAGACATCGAGAGGCGGAAACCATACGTTCAACACCGGCGATACGAGATAGTAGAGCGCGAGGCCCAACATTCCCATCGATAGGAATGCGCCAACAACCGCCAGCAACGCGATTACAAAAGAAGGCCAGAGATCGACAAGAAAGCGAAAGATCGGAGACATTTTCTTCAGCCCTCCCACCGAGTGCCTAATTCTAGGCGATTCAGTTTTCGGTGGCAAAACTACCGCCATGACATGGTGTGATGATAATCTGAGCAGAATAGGGCCGGGCTGAGAATGACTCGTGCTAAGCATCAAAGCATATCCGAATCCGCCAGGCACCACCGTATCTCGTCATCGGCTTTGCTGTACTTGAGAGAGCGGCAGCTTTCGGGAATAAAGCCCTTTGGACGGCAGGACTGGGGCGCTATATCGCCACCAAAGACCGCTTTCGATTTTGTACGATTAACGCCACTTCGGGCGTGTGATGCGCCCCCCATTCGCATAACGGCGCGAGAACTTTGGACAAGCTGCGGCCGAAGTCCGTCAGCTCGTACTCGACATGCGGCGGTACGGTTTTGAAGTCGATCCGTCGAATGACGCCATCATCGACTAGTTCTTTGAGATGCTGAATCAGCATCTTCTCACTCACTTTGGTGACTAGACGGCGGAGCTGGCCGGTGCGCTTTGCCCCACTGGCAAGGTGATAGACAATGAGCGGCTTCCACTTGCCGCCTAGGATTTCCAGTACTGCTTCGAGGCCACATTGGAAACTTGTCCCGGTCATCATCATCTCCCAAACTTGATACTTACTAAATAGTTGGTACTGGATCGCAGGTATGTTCGGTTCTAATTGGATTGGACGACGATGTCGACGGGCATAGTCTTTCAATCAGGGCGCGAACCCGCGGATAGCGCTGCTAACATCGCGAGCAGATATGAGCATTCCAAACCATCCCCTGCTGGAGCCGATCCGGCTGGGCGACGTCGACCTACCCAACCGTATCATCATGGCCTCTATGACCCGGGCCCGGACCGACAATCCCGACCTCGTACCCAATGCGCTGCAGGTTCAATATTACGCCCAGCGCGCCTCGGCTGGCCTGATCCTCACCGAAGGGACATGGCCAAACCGCGAAGGCGTCGGCTTCATCAACGTGCCTGGCCTCTATACCCAGAAACAGGCTGATGGCTGGCGCCGGGTGACCGACGCCGTCCATGACGCCGGTGGCCGCATTTTTGTCCAGCTCGGGCATACCGGATCGTCTTCGCATCCCGACCTGCTAGATGGCGCCCTGCCCCTTGCCCCATCGGCCGTGAACCCCAGATTGAAGGCGTTTACGCCAGCCGGCTTCAAGGACACCGTGACGCCCAGGGCCATGGATTTGGGCGACATTGCCCGGACCATAGACGACTATGGCAAGGCCGCGCGCCTAGCCCAGGCTGCCGGTTTTGACGGCGTCGAACTACATGGCATCAACACCTTTCTGATTCCGGCTTTCCTTTATGAAAGCCTTAATCAGCGGACAGACAACTATGGCGGCTCAGTCGAAAACCGTGCCCGACTTGTACTCGAGATTGTCGACACTCTTGTCGCCTCTTGGGCGCCCGGACGCGTCAGCGTCAAGCTTAGTCCCGGCCTGACCGGTGTCGGCAATTTCATCGCCGGCGCCGAAACCCTACCAACCTTTGAATATCTGATCGGGCAATTGTCAAAACGCAATCTAGCTTATCTGCAGCTGATGAATCCGATAAGCGATCTGGCCGGGACAGCCGTGGAGGTGCTGGGCCAGGACGTTGCCAGGCATTTCCGGCCACTCTATTCCAGCACACTGATTGCCAATGGCGGTTACAGCTTCGAGACAGGCAATGCGCTGCTCCGCTATGGTTTTGCCGATGCCGTTGCCTATGGGGCGCCATTTATCTCAAACCCTGATCTGGTCGACCGCTTCTCTGACGGTCTCGCGCTGAGCCCCGGTGATCGCGATACATTCTATGGCGGTGGAGCCACAGGCTATCTGGACTATCCGCGGGCGTTCGAAGTATCCCGTTCAGCATAGGCTCGAACAGGTTGCTCAAGCTGGGCGGCGGCGGGCATCTCGTGTTCGTCGCTGCACGACTGTCCGCTTCGCAATCGGTGCGAAAGGTCGTTGAACAACCGAACAGGGGACGAAGCAGACGTTTGTGCTTATCTGGACCCATTAGATTCGAAGCGGGGTTCTCTCGCGAGCCGAGTTTCGTACGTCCAACTCAAATTCAGTCAATACGTAAGCAGCTGAAAACAAACAACAATAAAGCTGTGTACTAAAATGCCGAAGTCACCAGCTTTGGAGAACATTAGGCGTGGAGAGAGCATTTCGTCTAGTTTAACCAGTTCGGCAGTCATCAGGTTCAGCGGCAAAAGCCCGCAGAAGCTGGGCTTTTCGCCACTGCCCTACCGCTCAGAGAATGTTGGTTGCTGAAGGATTGGCGGGTAGGGAGGGATTCGAACCCCCGGAACGCTTTCACGTTCGCCGGTTTTCAAGACCGGAGCAATCAACCGCTCTGCCACCTACCCGTTCGGCTGGCTTTAGCCGGAGAGCCGGGCGCTGTCCAGTCTCGAACTGGCGGGCGCCCGGCTGATGCGTTGCGGTTTATGGCAAGAGGACCACGGACCCGGTGGTGTGCCGGCCTTCGAGAGCCCGGTGCGCCGCCTCGGCCTCCGCCAGCGGGAAGGTCTGGCTGATTTCGACCTTGATCGAGCCGTCAGAGACGGCTTTGAACAGGGCTGCCGAGCCCGTCAGCAGCGCGTCGCGCGAGGCCATGTAATGCGCCGTGGTCGGGCGCGTCACGTAAAGCGAGCCTTTGCGCGACAGCACCGTAATGTCAGGAATGCTGACAACGCCCGATGCATTGCCGAAGCTGGCCATCAGCCCGCGCGGGCGCAGGCAATCGAGCGATTTGTCGAACGTTGCCTTGCCGACCCCGTCATAGACCACATCGACGCCGCGACCATTGGTGATCTCCTTGACGCGGGCCGCAAAATCCTCGGTCTGGTAGTTGATGCCGTGATCGCAGCCGTGCGCCTTGGCAAGCGCGACTTTCTCATCGCTGCCAGCCGTGCCGATCACCATAGCGCCGAGGGCTTTGGCCCATTGCGTCGCGATCAGGCCGACCCCGCCAGCGGCGGCTTGCCACAGTATGGTTTCGCCCTTGGCCAGCGGCCAGGTCATGAACAGCAGATAATAGGCCGTCAGTCCCTTGAGCATGATGGCGGCGGCAGTCTTGTCGTCGATGCCATCCGGGATCAGCACCATGCGATCGGCGGCGGCCAGCCGCTCGGTGGCGTAGGCGCCGATCTGGCCCATGTAGGCCACGCGGTCGCCGATTTTGAGATCGGTGACGCCCTCGCCGACCGCGGTGATCACCCCTGCCCCCTCGTTGCCGGCCACAAAAGGGGTCTGCACCGGATAGAGCCCGGAGCGCTGGTAGGTATCGATGAAATTGAGTCCGATGGCCGTCTGCCGCAGCGCCACCTGCCCTGGCCCGGGACTGGCAAGCTGCCAGTCCTCGTAGCGCAATTGTTCGGGACCGCCCGTTTGATGAACGACGACTGCCGAGGTCATGGGCGTGGCTTCCGCGGTGCCGACTTGGGCCGCGACTGGGCACGGGCCGTCGGGGTCGTCTTGGTGCGGACACGCGGCGGGTTGACCGCGTTGGCACCGGTCGTGCCTGGCACCGAGCCGGCTGCACCGGTGAAGGGCGCAACGCTTGCCTGGCCGCCATGCCGCGTCCGCTTGCGGCCCGAGGCAATGATGTTCACCGCCTCGACCAGCACCGAGAAGGCCATGGCGGCGTAGATATAGCCCTTGGGAATGTGGAAGCCCAAACCGTCCGCGACCAGCGACACGCCGATCAGCAACAGGAAGGCGAGCGCCAGCATCTTGGTGGTGGGATGATCGGAGACGAATTTGGCAACCGGGCCGGATGCCACGAACATCACGCCCACGGCGACGATGACGGCAGCGATCATGACTTCGACGCGATCGGCCATGCCGACGGCGGTGACGATCGAATCGATCGAGAACACCATGTCGATGACGATGATCTGGGCGATCACTGCAGCAAACGCCGCCGTGGCCTTCTGCGCCATGTCGTTCTCATGCGGCTCTTCGATGGCGGCGTGCATTTCGTGCGTCGCCTTGTAGACGAGGAATGCACCGCCAGCGATCAGGATCAGATCCTTCCACGACAGATCGAAACCGAAGGCCGAAATTGCCGGCTGCGTCAGGCTGATGATCCAGCTGATCACCAGCAGCAGCAGGATCCGGAACACCAGCGCCAGCGCCAGGCCAATCTTGCGCGCCCGGTCGGCCTGCTCCTTGGGCAGGCGCGAAACCAGCACCGAGATAAAGACGATATTGTCGATCCCCAGGACGATCTCCATGATCGTCAAGGTTCCAAAGGCGATCCAGGCATTGGGATCGGACAAAAGTTCAAGCATTTATGGCTCCGGTGCGAGTCTGGCAGGCAGACATGTTTAGGCGCTGCCCAAGGCCGGGGAAAGCCCGAAAGCCACGGATTTGACAGCGTCTGCGGCGTTCTGCTGCACGCAGCGATCGCAACGAGGCTGGCATGTGCGGATCGGCGGGTGATAACCTCGTAGCAATCGATCGAGCGCGTGCTGTTTCATGGACGCCATTGCTCCGCCCGCTCACGCATCAAGGCTGAACGCATGACGCATTATCAAGCCATCGTCGTCGGTGGGGGACTGACCGGTTCTGCCGCCGCCATTGCCCTCGTCAAATCCGGTCAGCACACGCTGCATCTCGCCCCCAAAGGCGCGCCCGACCGGCGCACCTCGGCGCTGATGATGCCCAGCGTCGATTACCTTGAACGCGCGGGCCTGCTCGAAAATCCCGATAGCTTGGGCCATCCACTGACCCAGATCCGCATCATCGACGCCACCAACCGGCTGATCCGCGCACCCGAGACGCTGTTCGATGCGCGCGAGGCCGGAATGGTGGCGTTTGGCTGGAATTTTGCCAATGCCAAACTGCTGGAGCGCTTTGAAGCGGTGGCCGCCGCCCTGCCCGACCTTGTGACTCAGCCCCTCGCCGTCAGCCACATCGCCAGCGACGATACCGGCCATCACCTCACCCTGAGCGATGGCTCCATCGTCCATTCGCAATTGCTGATCGGCGCCGATGGCAAGAATTCCCTGGTTCGCTCATCAGCTGGCTTCAAGGTCAATGAAACCGCGTTCGAGCAAGCCGCGCTGGTCTGCGATCTCGAACTGGCGCGGCCCATTGGCGGCACCTCGATCGAATTTCACTATCCCAACGGTCCGTTCACCCTGGTGCCAGCCGGTGGCAGCAAGGCCAATCTGGTCTGGATCGACCGGCTCGAAACGCTGAACGCTGCGCGCTCGCTGGACACCGAGGCATTCACGGCCAAGCTGGTCGAGCGATCGCAGCGGCTGTTCGGCGCAATCAAGGTCCTGACGCCCAGCTTTATCTTCCCGCTGAGTACCCTCAGCGTGGCACGGCCCGGCGCTGATGGCGTCGTCCTGGTGGGCGAAGCGGCGCATGCCTTCCCGCCGATAGGCGCCCAGGGATTGAACCTTGGGCTGCGTGACGTGGCCGATCTGGCCGGCGTTCTGGCAAATGCCGACCGGACTCAGCCCGATTGGGCCAATACGGTCAGCCGCGATTATGCCAACCGCCGGGCTGCCGATCTCGCGCAGACGGGGAGCATGGTCGATACACTGTTCCGCTCGCTGTTGGCCGAAATGCTGCCCGTGCAGGCACTGCGGGCGGGCGGATTGTGGGCGCTCAAGCTGCTGCCTGCACTGCGGCGCCAGGCCTTCGGCATCGGCATGGGCAAGCGCTGAACAAACAAAAGGGCGGGATCGATCCCGCCCTTTCACAAAATTTCCCGTAACTTGCTTATTGCGCGGCAGGCGCCGCTGGAGTTTCGGTTGCTGGCGCCGCGCCATCGGCGGGAGCCGCTTCACCATCAAGCTGGCGACGCAGTTCTTCGGCACGATCCTGCAGCACCTGCTCGAGCGCGTTCTCGCCCGAAGTTTCCTGACGGAACTGGTCAAAGCTCAGCGATGCGTCGCCATCATAGGCCGAAGTGAACCCAGCCAGGGTGATGTCGATGGTCAAGTCTTCGTTTTGGCGGTTCTTGGCCGTCAGCTTCAACACGCTGCCGCGCTTGAGCGAATTCACATACTGCTCGTTGATGACGAGCTGAGTCGCGCACGAAGTCGGATCGCACAGCATGTAGGGCACGCGCACGGGCTTCGAGCCATCGATCTGCCAGGTTAGGCCGAACGGCAGCAACACGCCAAGCGGCACGGCTGCAACGGCGAGCAGGCGGCTTTCCTGCCCTGGATCGTCACGCAACAGGAACGAGCCGAGGAACTGACCATTCGCCAGAACGACCTGGCGCATGATGCAGGCCTTCTGCCCATCGGGCAGCGGATCGCAGACCTTGAGCCAGTTTTGCTGTGGCGCGCCAGACGCATCGGCGGCCGCCGCAGGAGCAGCGCCGTCGGCAGGAGCCGCGGGCGCTGCGGCAGGAGCCGCAGGTGCTGGCGTTTCCTGAGCGAAGGCCGCGAGCGGGGACAGCATGAGCGCAGCCACCGCAAATCCGGCGACGAGAGGTTTCCTGAGGTTCATAGAAATTTCCTTGGCTTCTTGGGCGGTCCCGGCGGCTGATGCCACCTTCAATTCTGAACTGCCCTTCAAGTGCTGAATTCGGGCAATAACATGACCGATGCACCTTGCCAAAGCATTATGGCCGAAAGGGTATCCAACATCTTCCTCAGGCCGCATTTTCGGCCAGTTTGGCCATGCGCGACAATATGGCAGCCGCGCCCTTCAAACGCTCGTTAGGCGTTGGCCAATTGCGCGCGAACACCAGTTTCTGGTCCGGCTTGATGCGCACCTGATTGGCCGGATCGCTGACCATGCGCACCAGTGCTCCCGGATTGGGGAACTCGTTGTGGCGCAGCGTCAGCACGGCGCCCTTGGGGCCGGCGTCGACCTTTTCGACGTTCGCCTGGCGACACAGCGCCTTCACCAGAATGACCTTGAGCAAAGCCTCGACTTCTTCCGGCAGCGGCCCGAACCGATCGATCAGCTCGGCCCCGGCGCCGTCGATGTCTCGGATGTCTGTCAAATCGCCCAGTCGGCGATACAGCTGCATGCGCAATTGCAGGTCCGGAACATAATGCTCGGGAATCATCACCGGCATGCCGAGCGAAATCTGCGGGCTCCACTCGTTTTTGTCTTCATAGTCTTCGTCGCCATTCTTGAGGTTGGCGACCGCCTCCTCCAGCATGGCCTGGTAAAGCTCGTAGCCCACCTCGCGGATATGGCCCGATTGCTCGTCGCCCAAAAGATTGCCGGCGCCGCGAATATCCAGATCGTGGCTCGCCAGCTGGAACCCTGCCCCCAGCGATTCAAGCGATTGCAGCACCCCAAGCCGACGCTCCGCCGTGTCGGTCATCTTCTTGTCGGGCGGCACGGTGAACAGCGCATAGGCGCGCGCCTTGGCCCGTCCGATCCGGCCGCGGATCTGGTACAGTTGGGCCAGCCCGAAATTGTCGGCCCGGTGTACGATCAGCGTGTTGGCATTGGGAATATCGAGCCCTGATTCGACGATCGTGGTCGCCACCAGCACGTCGAATTTGTTGTCGTAAAACGCGTTCATGATGTCGTCGAGCTCGCCCGGCGCCATCTGCCCGTTGGCCACCACATAGGACACTTCGGGCACCTGAACCCGCAGGAACTCGGCGATATCGGCCTGATCCTTGATGCGCGGCACGACATAAAAACTCTGCCCGCCACGATATTTCTCGCGCAGCAGTGCCTCGCGAATCGACAGCGCGTCGAACGGCGAAATGAACGTGCGGATCGCCAGGCGATCGACCGGTGGCGTCGCCAGCAAGCTGAGATCGCGCACCCCGGTCAGCGCCAGTTGCAGCGTGCGCGGGATCGGCGTTGCCGTCAGCGTCAGCACGTGCACATTGGCCTTGAGTTCCTTGAGGCGCTCCTTATGGCCGACGCCGAAGTGCTGCTCCTCGTCGACGATGACGAGGCCCAGATCCTTGAAACTGATGGTCTTGGACAGCAGCGCGTGGGTGCCGATGACGATATCGACCTGCCCGTTGGCCAGCCCTTCCTTGGTCGCCTTCAGCTCGGCCGAACCCACCATGCGCGACGCCTGGCGCACCTGCACCGGCAGCCCGACAAAGCGTTCGGCAAAGGTCTTGTAGTGCTGGCGCGACAGCAGCGTTGTCGGCACCACGACGGCAACTTGCTTGCCGCTTAACGCAACCGCAAACGCCGCCCGCAGCGCCACTTCGGTCTTGCCGAAGCCCACGTCGCCGCACACCAGCCGGTCCATGACGCGGCCCGAGGTCACGTCGTCGAACACCGCCTCGATGGCGGCCATCTGGTCTTCGGTTTCCTCATAGGGGAAACGCGCGGCAAATTCGTCATAGGCGCCGGGGTTGATCTCGATCACGTCGGCCCGCGTCAAAAGTCGCGCCGCCGCGATCTTGATCAGCTGCTCCGCCATTTCGCGGATGCGCTGCTTGAGCTTGCCCTTCTTGGCCTGCCAGGCCACGCCGCCCAGCTTGTCGAGAGTCACATTGCCGTCGTCCGACCCGTAGCGGGTCAGCAGTTCGATGTTTTCGACCGGCAGATACAGCTTGGTTTCGCCGCCATATTCGAGCTCGACACACTCATGCGGCGCCCCACCAGCCTCGATGACCTTGAGCCCAAGGAACCGCCCGATACCGTGATCGACATGCACCACCAGGTCGCCGGCATTCAGGCTCGCCGCTTCGGTCAGCGCGTCGCTGGCCTTCTTCTTGCGCTGCGGCCGCAAGATACGTTCACCCAGTATGTCCTGTTCGGACAGCACCAGCAGGTCTTTGGTTTCGAACCCCGTTTCGAGCGGCAAGACCACGACCGAAGTGGTCGCGGCACTCGTCGTTTCGGCGTCGCGCCAGTTTTCCGCCAGCCGCGGATTGGTCAGGCCGTGGTCCTTGAGCACCTGGACCATGCGGTCTCGCGTGCCCTGGCTCCAGCAGGCGACGATGGCCCGGCGGCCCTTCTTGCGTTCGGCCAGCAGCCGGTCGACGACGGCCTGGAATAAATTGGTGTCCTGCGCCAGGCGCTCGGCCGCAAAGCTGGGCGCGATCTGCCCACCGGCATCGTCCGATCCCTTGGTGCCGGGCGCCAGGAACTGGCTGAGCTGGATCACCGATGCGCCGGCCAGAGCGTAAGGATGCTCGTCAACGGCATAGAGCAGTTCCGGCTGTATTGGCTTGTAGGGCGCCCCCGCCCCCGCCACGACCGGCGCCAACCGCGCGGTTTCGCGTGCCTCGTAATAGTCGCGCACCTGCATCACGCGATCGCTGTAGGCCTCGACAGCCTGCTCGTCGAACACGAAGGGCGCATCGCCGACGTAGCTGGCGAGCGTATCGAGATGCTCGTAGAAAAACGGCAGCCAGTGCTCGGTCCCCGAATAGCGCGATCCGCCACTGACCGAGGCATAGAGCGTATCGTCCACGGTGTTGCCGCCAAATGTCGCGGTATATTTCTGCCGGAAGCGGCGGATGGTCTCTTCGGTCAGCACCACCTCGCTCATCGGGGTTAGGTCGATGCGCTTGAGCTGGCCCGTCGTGCGCTGCGTATCGGGATCGAACGTACGGATCGATTCCAGCTGGCTGCCGAAAAAGTCGAACCGCAGTGGCGCTTCGGCGCTGGCCGGAAACAGGTCGATCAATCCGCCGCGTACCGCATATTCGCCGCTCTCGCGCACTGTCGGCACGCGCAGATAGGCATTGTTGGCGGCCCAGGTGATCAGCTTGTTGCTGTCGATCACGCGACCGGCTACCGCCGAGAAGGACATGGTTTCGACCACGTCGCGCGGCGGCAGGCGCTGGATCAGGGAATTGACGGCGGTGAGCACGACCGCGCCCTTGGCGCCGCTCGCCAGGGCCGCCAGCGTATTCATGCGTGCGGCGATCGTCACGTTGTTGGGCGAGACCCGATCATAGGGCAGACAATCCCAGGCCGGCAAAATCAGTACCGGATGCCCCGGCAGCATCGCCGTCAGAATTTCGGCCATGCGTTGCAGCCGCCGCCCGTCGCGCGCGACGAACACAATGCTCGCGGCATCGTCGGGTGCCGCTTCGATGCGCTGTTGCACGAGACGCGCCAGCACCAGCGGCTGCATGCCGTCGGGCACATTGGCGATGGTGCGGGTCGGACGCTGGGCGATGATTTCGTTCATCGCGCGGCAAGCCTTGCCTGATGGTCGGCAATCAATTTGGCAAGGAACACCCGGTCGACATTCTCCGGAGGTTCTTCCTGTCCCATCACCCATTTGAGCAATGGCGGATCTTCCTCGTTCATCAGCGCTTCAAGCTGGTCGAGCTGGGCGTCGTCCATCGCCTCGGTGTTGGCGTCGGCATAGGGCCCCAGCACGAGGTCCATCTCCTTGGTCCCACGGTGCCAGGCACGATAGCGCAGCTTCTTGCGGCGGACGGAAATATCTTCACCGGCAGTCATTTGACGCACCATGATCCAGTTTGTTCTTGATTTGGACGCTTATGTAACTGGATATGACCGGATTGTCAGCCCTTCCGAACGTCAAACTCACGAGTCCGCCCCTCTCCCGCGCGGTTAGGGAAACGAGATACCCTCCCCACAGGAGAATCACCCTTTGTCCCGCCCCGAGTCACTGTCACCGCTGTTCGCCTCGCTGCGCTCCATCAAGGGCGTCGGCGACAAGCTCGCGGCGCTGCTCACCCGCTATTTCGGCGCGCCGGAGGGGCAGGAAGCCATCGCCCTCGACATCCTGATGCACATGCCGTCGGGCGTGGTCGATCGCAGCCGGCAAGTGGGAATCGCCGAGGCCTATCTCAATCAGATCGTGACGCTGAAACTTCACATCGACCGCCACCAGCCCCCGCCACGCGGCAAGGAGCATGTCCCGCATCGGGTCTTTGCGCATGACGAGACGGGCGAAGTCCAGCTCGTGTTCTTCCGCGCGCAAGGCGGTTGGGTCGAAAAGGCGCTGCCCATCGGCGAGGAACGCTTCGTCTCGGGCACCATCGGCTTTTTCAACGGCGAAAAGCAGATTACCCATCCCGACTACATCGTCGAACCCGAAAAATTCGACACCCTGCCCTTGGTTGAGCCGGTCTATCCCCTGACCCAGGGTCTGAGCTCCAAGGCGCTCGCCAAGCTCGTGCGGCAGGTCGTCGCCAGCCTGCCGGCCATCCCGGAATGGATCGACGCCGAAACCATGGCCAAGCGCCAATGGCCCAGCTTCGCCGACGCCATGCGGATGGTTCATCTGCCCGAGGGCCCGGCCCAGGCCGAGCTCTGGGCACCGGCTCGCATGCGCCTCGCCTATGACGAATATTTTGCCGGCCAACTCACTTTGCAGCTGATCCGCTCCTCCATGGTCGCGGATCGCGGGATCAGTCGCATCTTTGACGGATCGGTGACGCTCAACGTTAACACTATGCTACCGTTTTCGCTCACCGATGGACAGCTCCAGGCGGTCGAGGAAATCCGGGCCGACCTCGCCTCGCCCGACCGCATGTCCCGCCTGTTGCAGGGTGACGTAGGCTCGGGCAAGACCGTCGTCGCCCTCATGGCCATGGCCGCAATGGCCGAAAGTGGCGCCCAATCGGCCTTGATGGCGCCCACCGAACTGCTCGCCAGCCAGCACTACAAGACCTTGAAACCATTATGCGATTCAGTGGGTCTCGGCTGCGAATTGCTCACCGGCAAGATGGGCGCCGCCGAACGCCGCGCCAAGCTCGCGGGCATCGCCAGCGGAGAAACCACCATCGTCGTCGGCACCCACGCCCTGTTCCAGTCCGGCGTCGAGTTCCACAATCTGGGCCTCACCGTCGTCGACGAGCAACACCGCTTCGGCGTCCACCAGCGCCTCGCCCTTTCGGCGAAGGGCAAGCACACCGACCTCCTGGTCATGACCGCAACGCCGATCCCCCGCACACTGGTGCTGACCCACTTCGGCGACATGGCCGTTAGCATCTTGCGCGAGAAGCCCAAAGGCCGCCAACCTATTGATACGGCTGTGTTATCGATCGGGGATTATGGCCGCGTTATCGCCCGTTTGCAGGCAAGATTGGCCGAAGGCGCGCAAGCCTTTTGGGTCTGCCCGCTGGTCGAAGAGAGCGAGCATCTCGATGTCGTCGCCGCCGAAGATCGCTTCGCCGAACTGCAAAAAGTCTTCGGAGATCAGGTCGCCATGGTCCATGGCCGCATGAGCGCCGCCGCCAAGCAGGACGTGATGGAGCGGTTTTCTGCCAACGAACTCAAGCTGTTAGTCGCCACAACCGTTATCGAAGTCGGCGTCGACGTGCCCAACGCCTCGATCATGATCATCGAACACGCCGAACGCTTCGGCCTCGCCCAATTGCACCAGTTGCGCGGCCGCGTCGGTCGTGGCTCGCAGCGCTCCGCCTGCCTGCTGCTCTACAAAGACCCCCTGAGCGAAACCGCAAAGGCCCGGCTGGACACGATAAAATCCACCGAGGACGGCTTCATCATCGCCGAACGCGACCTCGAATTGCGCGGTCAGGGCGACGTTCTCGGCACCCGCCAGTCCGGCATGCCCGGCTATCGCCTCGCCGTCCCCGACGTGCATCGCCATTTGCTCGACTTCGCCCATGACGACGCCAAGGCCCTGCTCGCCCGCAACCCCGCCCTCACCGGCCCCGACGGCGAGGCCGCCCAGACCGCTTTGTACTTATTCCGCAAGGACTTGGCCATCCCGCTGATACGGGCGGGGTAGCTATTCCACCGTCACCGACTTGGCCAGATTGCGCGGCTGATCGACGTCCGTACCCATGAAAACAGCGGTGTGATACGCCAGCAGTTGCACCGGAATACACGCCAGGATCGGCGCTACGAAGCTCGACACCTTTGGAACGAGAATGACGTCGGCTACGCCATGCCCGACCGTTCCAGCACCCTCGGCATCGGTGATAAGAATAATCTTACCGCCGCGCGCCGCGACTTCCTGCATATTGGACAGCGTCTTGTCGACCAGCTCATCCGACGGGGCGACGACGATCACCGGCATCTGCTCGTCGACGAGCGCAATCGGGCCATGCTTCAGCTCACCTGCTGCATAACCTTCAGCGTGTATATAGCTGATTTCCTTGAGCTTTAGCGCGCCTTCCATGGCAATCGGGAACATCGCCCCGCGTCCCAGATACAAGACATCCTTGGCACGGGACAGACGCTTGGCGATCTCGACGATCTGCCCTTCGGTGTTCAGCGCCTGCGATACGGCTGCGGGCAGATGGATCAGCGCGCGAACGAGTTCGGCTTCCTGTTCGCCGCTCAAAACGCCACGGGCCCGGCCTGCGGCGATCGCAAGGCTCGCTAAGGCAGTCAGCTGGGCGGTTAGGGCCTTGGTGGAAGCCACCCCGATTTCCGGGCCGCACAGGATCGGGAACACCACGTGGGATTCCCGGGCAATCGTGGATTCGAGCGTATTGACCAGGCTCGCGACATGCTGGCCCTGCCCAGCGCAGTAACGCAGCGCCGCCAGCGTGTCGGCGGTTTCGCCGGACTGGGAGATGAACAGCGATAACCCGCCCTTTTCCAACGGCGGCTCGCGATAACGGAATTCGGACGCCACATCGATATCCACCGGTAGTCGCGCATAGCGCTCGAACCAGTATTTCGCAACGGCGCCAGCCAGATAGGCGGTTCCGCACGCGCTGATCGTCAGTCGGCTGAGATCGGCCCAATCGAACGGCAGTGCCTCGCGAACAGCGACTTTTTCAGCGCCCATGTCGACGTAATGGCTGAGTGTGTGCGAAATAGTCTCGGGCTGCTCGTAGATTTCCTTGGCCATGAAGTGGCGGTAATTTCCCTTGTCTACCAGCAGGGCCGAGGCATGCGAGAGCTTCTGCTCGCGTGACACGATCGCGTCCGTGCCATCGCGGATGGTCACGCCGGAAGGAGTTATCACCGCCCAGTCCCCATCCTCGAGATAGGTCAACCGCGAGGTGAACGGGGCCAGCGCCATGGCGTCCGAGCCCAGATACATCTCGGTGTCGCCATAGCCGATGGCCAGCGGCGCGCCGTGCCGGGCGGCGATCAGCAAACTCTCCTCGCCCTTGAATAAAAATGCCAGCGCGAAGGCACCCTTGAGCTTCTTCAGCGTGCGCGCCACGGCCAGTTCGGGGTCCGCGCCATTGGCCAGCTCGCGGCTGCACCACAGCGCCACCGATTCCGTATCGGTCTGCGACTGCGGTAGATAGCCATCCTTGGCGAGGTCTGCGAGCAGTTCGCGGAAATTCTCGATAATGCCATTATGCACCACCGCAACGCGGTCGGTGGCGTGCGGGTGGGCATTTTGCTCGGTCGGGGCGCCATGCGTCGCCCAGCGCGTATGGCCGATGCCGATCTGGCCGCCGGGCGGCTCAAAGCCCAGCTTCTGCGCTAGATTGCCGAGCTTGCCTTCGGCGCGGCGGCGAGAAATGTCGCCCGCCTCCAGCGTCGCGATGCCGGCGCTGTCATAGCCGCGGTATTCGAGACGCTTGAGCGCGTCGACCAGGCGATTGGCGACCGGTGCGCTGCCAACAATTCCAACGATGCCGCACATGCTACTTCCCCTTGGCCGCTTTTTTCGCGCGGGCTTTTTCGCGCAGGACTGGCGCATAGCCCGGCTTGGTTTCCTGCCGCGCCCGCCCAAAGGCCACGGCGTCCTCAGGCACATCCGCGGTGATCACGCTGCCCGACGCCGTGTAGGCGCCATCGCCGATCGTCAGCGGCGCAACCAGCGAGGCGTTCGAGCCGATGAAGACGTTGTCGCCGATCACCGTCTTGTCCTTGTTCACGCCGTCATAGTTACAGGTGATGGTCCCCGCGCCGATATTGGTGTTGGCGCCGATTTCGGCATCGCCGAGATAGCTGAGATGGCCTGCCTTGGTACCCGCCCCGATCTTGGATTTCTTGACCTCGACGAAATTGCCCAGGTGCACATCGGACGCCAGTTCAGCGCCGCCGCGAATGCGCGCAAAGGGGCCAATCGACGAGCCGGCCCCGATCACCGCGTCCTCGATATCACAGAACGCCCGGATCTCGACATTGTCGGCAATTTTGACCCCTGCCCCGAACACCACATTGGGATGGATCGTGACGTCGCGCCCGATCTCGGTATCATAAGAGAACCAGACACTTTTGGGGTCCCGCAGGGTCACGCCGGCCTTCATGAACGCCTCACGCTGCAGTTCCTGAAACAGAGCCTCGGCGCGGGCCAGCTGAGAGCGGTCGTTGACGCCCATCACGTCGTTTTCCGGGGCGATGCCAAAGCCGACTTTTTTTCCGGCTGCGTTGGCGAGGCCAACCAGATCGGTCAGATAGTATTCGCCCTGCGCATTGTTGGTCTCGACCTTGTCGATCAAATCTCGGAACACATCCGCACGGAACGCCAGGATGCAGGCGTTGCAAAGCCCGATCTGGCGCTCTTCGTCACTGGCATCCTTGTGCTCCCGGATCGCCAGCAGCGTCTCGCCATCGGTGATGAATCGCCCATATCCGGTGGGATCCGCAGGCTCGAAGCCCAGCACGGCCACATCGAGGCCGGCGTCGAGCCGATCGAGCACCACCCGGAAATTCTCGCCGCGCAGCAGTGGATGGTCCCCATAGACCACGGCTACATACCCGGTCGCATCGGTGAACAACTCGCGGGCCATCGACGCAGCGTGCGCCGTGCCTTTGGCCGCAGCCTGCTCGAAGTGCACGACGCCCGGCTCCATTGCCGTGACCGCGACGCGGATCGCCTCGTGTTTGGGCCCCGTGACCAGCGCCACGCGGCTCGATCCGGCTTCGCGCGCGGCGCGTGCCACATGGCCGATGATCGGCAACCCGCCCACCGGATGCAAAACCTTCGGGATGCTCGATTTCATGCGCGTGCCCTCGCCTGCCGCAAGAATGATCGACAGCAGCTCAGTCATGACGCGTTCTCCAAAGGAACCAGGTGTTCGGCATCCATAGCCATAGATTTATGGCACGCAAGAGTTGGTGAACCCCTAACCGGGCCGCTGCAGCAGGAACAGCCCATAGAGCATTGGCGCTATGGACAGTTCCATAGCCCATGCGAGACTGAGTTCGATGATCAGTGCGTTGAAGCCGGTTCGCTCCGCCTGCCTGCGGCGCAATAGCGGTTGACAGCGGAAGCTGGCTGGCTATGTTCCGCCGCGACGCCAATAGCGTCGATTTTGGTGCGTGCCGGTAGCTCAGTGGTAGAGCATTCGACTTTTAATCGAATGGTCGAGGGTTCGACCCCCTCCCGGCATACCAATCTTTTCAAATATTTTGCCCAGGTCCGATCCGTCGCCATGCCCACCGGCGCGGCGGCTAAGGCGTTTCCACAACATCCGATCCGCTTGGCAACTTCCTGAAAAACGAGGGGCACACCATCCGTGCGCCCCCTTCAGTCGATTTACGGCAGTGTATAGGCCATGACGTAATCGCCGGGCTTGGTGCCGACCGAGCCGTGTCCGCCCGCGACGATGACGACATATTGCTTGCCATCGGCGGTATAGGTCATCGGGGTGGACTGCCCACCGGCGGGAAGGCGGACTTCCCAAAGCTGGTTGCCGGTCGTCAGATCATAGGCGCGGAAGAAATCATCGACCGCAGCGCCGAGGAAGGCAACGCCGCCCTTGGTGATGATCGGGCCGCCGATGCCGGGGACGCCGACCTTGAATGGCAGCGGCAAGGGCGTCATGTCGCGGACCGTGCCGTTGCGGTGCTTATAGGCGATTTCGCCGGTGCGCAGATCGGCGCCGGCCACAAAGCCCCAGCCGGGCGCCTGGCAGGGAACGCCGAGCGGGCTGAGGAACGGGCCCATGACCACGCCATATGGGGCGCCATCATTGCGGTTGAGGCCTTGCTCACTACCTGTCGCGCCCTCTTCCTTGGGTGGAATTTCCGAAGCCGGAACGAGGCGCGAGGTGAAGGCGAGGTAGGTCGGCATGCCGAACATCACCTGGCGCTCTGGATCGACGGCGACCGAGCCCCAGTTGAAGGTGCCGAAATTGCCGGGATAGATGATCGAGCCTTCAAGCGATGGCGGCGTGTAGCGGCCTTCGTAGCGATGCTGATGCAGCGCGATGCGGCACATCAACTGGTCGAACATGGTGATGCCCCACATGTTCTTTTCTTCCAGCGGCTCTGGCTTGAAGCTGAGAGCCGAGGTTGGCTGGGTGGGGGCGGTGAAATCGCCTTCGATGGCGCCCTGAGGGGCAGGCTCTTCGGTGATGGCGAGGAGCGGCGCGCCAGTGCGGCGGTCGAGCACGTAGATATCGCCCTGCTTGGTGGGGCCGACCAGCGCTGGTACGGGCGTGCCGTCAGAGCCGGTGATGTCGAGCAGCACGGGCTGGGCCGGCACGTCCATGTCCCACAGATCGTGATGCACGAACTGCTGCACCCAGCGGTCGGCACCGGTGGTCACATCGAGCGCCACGATGGATGACGAGTATTTTTCGACGCTGGCGCTGCGGCCGATACCGAGCTGGTCGGGGACCTGATTGCCGAGCGGCACATAGACCAGCCCAAGCGCAGGATCGACCGAAAACACCGACCAGCTATTGGGCGAATTGGTGGTGTAGGTTTCGCCCGCGGCGATGTCGATGGGCGCGGTTTCAGTCGGGTTGCCCGAGTCCCAGTTCCAGACCAGGGCGCCGGTCAGCGCGTCGAAGGCACGGATCACGCCGGACTGCGACTGGGTGGAGTAGTTGTCGTTTACCGCACCACCGATGATCAGCTTGCCGTCGACTGCGACGGGTGGGGAGGTCGAGTAGTAGTAGCCGGCTGGCGAATATTTCATGCCCGCTTCGAGGCGCAGCGTGCCGCCATCGGCGAAGGTGGGGCAGACCTGGCCATTGGCTGCGTCGAGCGCGATCAGGCGCGCATCGGCGGTGGGCAGATAGACGCGTTCCGCACAGGCTAAACCAGCAGCTGCGGCCGGATCGGCCCAATAGGTAACCCCGCGGCAGGTCTGATGCTGACGGTCGGGATTCAGGCCCGAATTAGCGTCGAAGCGCCATTTTTCGGTGCCGGTCTTGGCATCGAGCGCGATGGCCAGATTGTGCGGGGTGCAGATGTAGAGCGTGTCGTTAATCTTGATCGGGGTGACCTGATAAGTGGTTTCGCCCACGTCCTGCGGCAGCTTGACGTCGCCGGTCTGATAGGTCCAGGCGGGGATCAGGCTCGCGACGTTCTGCGTGGTAATCTGGTCGAGCGGGGAATAGCGCTGGCCATAAGGGGTGCGGCCATATTGGTGCCAGTCGCCGTCGTCGAAATCAGCGCCAAGATCAGGGGCGGTGGCAACCTGCTCCGTGCTCAGCGTTCCGGAGATGTCCTGGGGGTCCTGGAACATCGAGTAGAGGGCGACGGCGATGGCGAGGATATTGGCGACCGCCAGAATCAACGTGCCGCCGGTTCGACCGCCATGCAGTTTGTTGCGGATCCATGGGGTCCAGAGCCACAGACCCAGCACCACGATGATGCCGCCGCGCCCACCCAACTGCCACCAGTCGAAGCCGACTTCCCAGACTGCCCACAGGATCGAGCCGACAAGAATGGCGGAATAGAGCCAGAGCGCCTCGGCCTGGCGGCGAAACAACAGGTAAGCCGTCGCGAGAAACGCAATGCCGGTGATCAGATAATACCAACTGCCACCCAAGCTGACGAGCCAGCCGCCCAGCCCCCCCAGTGCAAGGCCGATGATGGCGAGAACGATGGAGGTGAGGACAATAAGCATGAAGATTTCTTTCGCAAGCCACGGTTAGCTTAGAACTGGCGCCACCCGCCGTACTTGGGTGGTGTGCCATTGTCGCAGACCGCGAGCATTCCGTCTATTTAAGACACGGCAACCCTGACTTGCCTGGCCAGTCCAAGGTCTGCAGATTGTCGGCATAGCAGCCGCTGTGGAGTCGAGGCGGCTAAGCCGCCACGAAAAGCGCGGGAAACGTCTGCGCCCGGGTGGTCGGCGGTCACAGGACCCCGTATGTCAGGATTTGACTTGGCGTTGACTGGATCTTTCGACCCTCACTCCAACCGTTTTTTACAGAGAAAAGATTTCAAGCATGTCGCAGGATAGCATCGATCTGCTCAAAGTGCTGGCCGTAACCGCCCTGGTCTTCGCCGTCAGCACGCTGGTCATGCTTTACGTGATCTTGCTGGGTTCGCGTTACGCCAGCAACTGGCCGATTGTCGGCCCGGTCCTGCCTGTCTCAGCACCGGATATGGCTGCGCTGGTCATCAATACGCGCATTTTCGTCGCTCTGGCAGTTGTCCAGATTACCGCCATGGGGCTGGCTTTGTTGCTCACCAGCCATACCGTCGACACCGCCCTCCTGATCAGCTCCAAGGCGGTTTCCGTGATGATCACCGCTATGCTGGGCGCTGTCGGCGGGCAGGCGCTATACGCCCAACTCAATGATGGTCGAGCCCTCAATTTTGCGGCGCTTGTTCCGGCTCTCATTGCCCTTGCGGGGTTTCTTGTCCTTTCGAGTGTATTGAGTGTGCAAAGCTTGCGGCAAACCGGCAAGCTGCGGTTCGTCCTGGGTGTGGTACTGATCCTGGTCGCGCCGCTGCTGTTGGTCTGGTTCTGATAGACTGGCGTCTGCAACCAAGGGGACGCCCTATTCGACGTCCACATCACCGGAGGCTGTCTTGACGCCCGCACCGCATTTGAGTCTGGGCTTGCTGTTAACCGGAGCTGCGGGATTTGCCGATGTGGTCGGTTTCATCGAGCTGGGCGGCCATTTCACCAGCTTCAT
>Ga0247806_10000499_pt1 | contig 24493 bp, 23 predicted proteins | sample UWRJL059202B1_FD_179935 | JGI IMG/M metagenome (GOLD analysis project Ga0247806, IMG submission 179935) | Plant litter microbial communities from Arlington Agricultural Research Station in Wisconsin, United States - UWRJ-L059-202B-1 | ecosystem: Environmental > Terrestrial > Plant litter >... | reverse complement strand
GGTACAGAAGATTTTATTGTGGTAGCTACTACGCGCCCCGAAACTATACTGGGCGATACCGCTATATGTATAAACCCTAACGATGAGCGCTATACCCACTTGCGTGGCAAAAATGCCATTGTGCCTATTGCCAACCGTGTTATACCTATCATTTTTGATGAATATGTAGACATGGAATTTGGTACGGGTGCTCTTAAGGTTACACCTGCTCACGATGTTAACGATAAGGCACTGGGCGAGAAGCACAACCTTGAGATCATCGATATTTTTAATGAAGATGCTACGCTTAATAGTTTTGGTTTGCAGTATGAAGGCAAAGACCGTTTTGTGGTTCGCGACGAAATAGCTACAGAGCTGGAAACTATAGGCAACCTTGATAAAATTGAAACACACATTAATAAAGTAGGCACATCCGAAAGGACAAAGGCCGTTATAGAGCCACGCCTTTCTGACCAGTGGTTCCTTAAAATGGAAGACCTTGCAAAGCCTGCCATTAAAGCTGTTTTAGAGACAGAAGAAGTTAAACTGTACCCTAAGCGTTTTGATAATACCTACCGCCACTGGATGGAAAACATCCGCGACTGGAATATTTCGCGCCAGCTGTGGTGGGGCCAGCAAATACCGGCCTACTATTTTGGCGATGGTAAAGAAGATTTTGTAGTGGCCGAAACTCCCGATGCTGCTTTAGCCCTTGCCAAAGACCGCACAGGAAACCAAAACATTACGGTAGCCGACCTTAAACAGGATGCTGATGCGCTTGATACATGGTTCTCGTCATGGTTATGGCCTATGGCTGTTTTTGGCGGAATTACAAATCCTGAAAACGAAGATTTTAAATATTATTACCCTACTAATGACCTTGTTACCGGTCCGGATATCCTTTTCTTTTGGGTAGCCAGAATGATCGTTGCAGGTTATGAATATGCCGGTAAAAAACCGTTTACCAATGTATACTTAACGGGCCTTGTGCGCGATAAGCAACGCCGCAAAATGAGCAAATCGTTAGGTAACTCGCCCGACCCGTTAGACCTTATCGAAAAATTTGGTGCCGACGGTGTTCGTGTAGGCTTACTGTTAAGTGCTTCGGCAGGTAACGATATTATGTTTGACGAGGAGCTATGCAACCAGGGCAAGGCTTTTACCAATAAGATATGGAATGCTTTCCGCCTTATAAAAGGGTGGGAGGTAAGCGATATTGCACAGCCCGATTATGCTGTAAAAGCTATAGAGTGGTATGAGGCAAAAGTGAACAAAACCCTTGCGGAGATCGAAGACCATTTTGAAAAATACAGGATTAGTGATGCCCTTATGGCCATTTATAAACTGGTGTGGGATGATTTTTGCTCGTGGTTCCTGGAGATGATTAAACCTGCTTACCAACAGCCAATTGACAGCGCTACGTTTGCAAAAGCTATAGAAATGCTGGAAAGCAACCTGAAACTGCTTCACCCGTTTATGCCGTTCCTTACCGAGGAGATCTGGCAACTGATTGCTGAAAGGACTACTGAGGAAGCATTAATTATATCAACATGGCCGGAGGCAAAACCGGTTAATGAGCAGGTACTTGCCGATTTCGAACTGGCATCTGAGGTTATATCAGGTATACGTACCATCCGTAAAGACAAGAATATTCCGTTTAAAGATGCCATAGAGCTTAAGGCTATAAATAACGATAATGCATCTGACTATTTTGACAGCATTATCCTTAAATTGGGTAACCTTTCTGCTTTAGAGTATGTAACAGATAAGGTAAATGGTGCATTAACCTTTAGGGCGCGTTCTAACGAATATTTTGTTCCGGTAACGGGTGCAGTAAATATTGAGGAAGAAGTTGCCAAACTTGAAGCAGAGTTGGTATACAACCAGGGTTTCCTTAAATCGGTACAGGCTAAGTTGAGCAATGAGAAATTTGTGAATAATGCCCCCGAAAAAGTACTGGCTATAGAAAGGCAAAAAGAAGCCGATGCCCTTGCTAAGATTGCAACATTAGAGCAAAGCCTTGCGGGATTAAAGTAAAATTTGTTTTGTAATTATATAAGAGCGGCTGCAATTTGCAGCCGTTTTTTTTAGTAGGATTCCAGCGAGACGTAATGTTTATAGAAAGTACGTTTTTTACGGTTTACTGAGCTGCGGAGGAATGGCATTAGTATAGTGGTTGGTAAGGTTGCCTAAAGGCTGCAAAAAAATGCCGCCTGAAAATTAATTCAGGCGGCATTTTATATTGTATGCTTGTTTTTATTTCTTAGCTAAGGCAGCTTCATACTTTTTAGTAACGGCAGCCCAGTTAATTACATTGTAAAAGGCAGTAATATAGTCTGGCCTTTTATTTTGGTAGTTAAGGTAGTAAGCATGTTCCCAAACGTCAAGTGCAAGAATAGGAGTACCGCTAACAGCCTGGCCTTTCATAAGCGGGTTATCCTGGTTTGCAGTGCTTGTAACAGCAAGTTTGCCATCTTTACCTACTACAAGCCATGCCCAGCCCGAACCGAATTGTTTTGTCGCAGCCTCTGTAAATAATTTTTGGAATGCATCATACGAACCAAAATCTTTATTAATGGCGTCAGCTAATGCTCCTGTAGGTGCGCCACCTGCTTTAGGGCCCATTATTTCCCAGAAAAGGCCATGATTGTAATAACCACCACCATTGTTTCTTACAGCTTTGTTTTCAGGATCAAGTGTAGCAAATATCTCTTCTATAGTTTTGTTTTCAAGATCGGTACCCTTAGTAGCTTTGTTAAGCTCATCGGTATACTTTTTATAATGCTTAGAGTAGTGTATCTCCATAGTTCTTGCATCAATATTAGGAGCAAGAGCATCATAAGCATACGGTAGTTTTGTCATCTGAAATTTACCAGCAGCATCTTCTGCTTTAACATCGTCAGGATTTCCTACAGGAGCAGCCGTCTCTTTTTGAGGTTCCGGTACAGTTACAACTTCTTCAAGGTTATTTTTGTCTTTGCATGATTGCAGTGCAGCTATTACAGCAAGTGCCGAAAAGAAAATTTTTATTTTTTTCATAAGAATACAAATTTATTTATTTAGCGAATTAATCGTCTCTATATACAATTTTTTAGCTTCATCAGGAGTAATATGCCTTATTTGCATCCACGCATTCATCTTAAAGGCATCCCTTAAATTAACCGACTGATGATGTGTTGTAACATTAGCCTGTCCGGATGTTGCCTGTTTATAATAGGCGTAAATGCGCAGCATTAAATCCTGCGGCAATGCTTCGGTCATTTTAGAGGCTCTTTCAAAAGCTTCGTCAAAAAGGGTGTCCAGGTCTTTATCCGGCATCTATTATTTTTTTACAGCAATTATTGTTTTACCGCCTATGGCTTTTTGGTTAAGTGTTACATTAACCTCTGTACCTAAAGGTAAGAAAATATCTACTCTCGAACCAAATTTTATAAAACCTGCATCGGTTCCCTGCACTACCTGCATACCTTCCTGTGCATAATTAACAATCCTTCGGGCCAGTGCACCGGCAATTTGCCTGTACAAAATTTCTCCAAAATAACTGTTCTCAATAACCACAGTAGTACGCTCATTTTCGGTACTGGCTTTAGGGTGCCATGCCACAAGATATTTACCCGGGTGGTACTTACTGTATTTTACCAAACCATTTACGGCATAGCGCGTTACGTGTACATTTATGGGCGACATAAATATAGATACCTGTAAACGTTTTTCTTTAAAGTACTCCGCTTCATACACCTCTTCTATAACAACTACTTTACCATCTACAGGTGCAATAATGTTATGATCGGCCGCAGTAACGGCACGTTTAGGGTTCCTGAAAAACTGGAGAATAATAATCAGGAAAAGCAGCGCAAAAATCTGCACAAATTTTAACAGCCAAAAGCTGTGTATAAACTCTTCTGATAATAAAACAACTCCCACGGTTACCACTAAGGCAATAAAAATAATTTTAGCTCCTTCTTTATGAAACATAGTTTAAGATTTGGTAATACAAAAATAAGAAAGGTATAGCAAATAACACGCTATCAAGCCTGTCAAGTATGCCGCCATGGCCTGGCATTATGTTACCGCTGTCTTTAACACCGGCATTGCGTTTTAAGTAAGACTCTACAAGATCGCCCAATGTGCCAAAGACAACAAGTATAGCTGCAAAGGCCATCCATTGCCACGGTGTAAGCGATGTGTCAAAATATTCATTTTGTCCCAGGATGTAAGCTCCAGCAACACTAAAAATCATACCGCCTATAAAACCTTCTATGGTTTTTTTAGGCGAAATACGTTCAAATAACTTGTGTTTGCCTATACTCTTGCCCACAACATATGCAAAGGTATCGTTTGCCCATATTATAATAAACATGCCTATTATTATGTATGGGTTAAATGTATTGGTAAGAAACGGTAATTTAATAATCAATAAAAAAGGTATAATAACATAGCCTATTAATCGTGCCAGTTTTGCTGTAGTGTCTCTGGGAGTAGCAGGGCCTTTTTTAAAAAGGTTAAACAAAAGGCTTACTGCTATAAAAAGTGCACCTATGTTAAGCAACAAATTAGATGTGAAATTGTTGTTTAGCCTAAAACCAAATAACACGAAACCTACAACAGCCATAATAATTGGTGTTGTTTTATTAAGATTTGTCAATCGGCAAAATTCTAAAACTGCTATAATTAGAAAAACTCCAAATAAGATAGTAAAACTTATAGGGGAGTAAAGTGTAGCGGCTAAAAGCAGAACAATATAAACTATGCCCGAGAGCGCCCTGGTTATACTTTCGTTCATACTACAGGTCTTCTAAAAGCAATAGGTACAAATTTTTTGCTACGCTGCCGTAGTGCAAAAAATCTTCTTCTTTAGCTTTTTCAAAATATTTAATAGCCGTTATATTAGTAGGGTAGTCCCTGTCGTACTTCTTTTTTATCTGTCTTAAGCAATCTGTTTTATTGCCAAGCATCTGGCTTGTGGTTGCATAGATAATCATGTTATCCGGCAGCTCATTAGGCTTGTTCTGCTTAATTTGTTTAGACGAAAATAGTATAGAACCCTCATCGGCAACGAGGCTCTCGCAGGTAGCTAATAAGAATGTAGGATTTTTAGGATTAGTATATGTAAGCCTGTTTTCGTCAAGCAGGCTGTATAGTTTAGGTTCAAAGCAAAGCACTTCGCACTCAAACCAGTCATTCTCTTCCAGTACATTTAAAAACTGCTCATGCACATCAGTAAGGCTGTCGCAATAAATAAACTTACCGCCGTTCTTCCTAAAGTTTATGGTAAATAACTCATCAATAGGCAATTGATTTTCCGGAAGAAAATCGCCATTATCCATTGCTTTTTCTTCTCCTGAAACATCTCCACTACCAAAAATCTTTTTAAAAAGGCTCATATTTGTAAATCCCAAATGGTTTGCGTAATGACCAAAGATAAAAAAATCTTAACTCAATCATGCGATTGGGTTAAGATTTTTAATTTTAATTTAATATTTTTTGCTTAAGCTTCAGTAATTACCTCATGCCCTGATTTTTCGAAAGGACGGTTGCCAAAAATTGTTTCAAGATCGTCTTTAAAAATAACCTCTTTTTCAATCAATATATCGGCAAGTCTAAGCAGCTTGTCTTTATTTTCAATCAGTATTGTAATAGCACGCTGGTATTGTGCCTCAATAAGCGTAGAAATTTCTTTATCTATTATCTGCGCAGTATCTTCAGAATATGGTTTGCCAAAGTTGTATTCACTTTGTCCGCTCGAATCATAGTAGGTTACATTACCTACTTTTTCGTTAAGGCCATAAATGGTAACCATAGCACGTGCCTGTTTTGTTACTTTTTCAAGGTCGCTTAGTGCACCGGTAGATATTTTATCAAAAATAACACGCTCTGCAGCTCGGCCACCCATAGTAGCACACATTTCGTCAAGCATTTGTTCTGGCCTTACGATAAGCCTTTCTTCCGGCAGATACCATGCAGCACCCAGACTCTGGCCACGGGGTACAATGGTAACTTTTACAAGAGGTGCAGCATGCTCCAGCATCCAGCTTACGGTAGCGTGGCCTGCTTCGTGTACGGCTATAGCGCGTTTCTCTTCGGTAGATATAATTTTATTTTTCTTTTCAAGACCACCTACAATACGGTCTACTGCATCAAGAAAATCCTGTTTGTCTACTGCAGTTTTGTTATTACGGGCAGCAATAAGGGCGGCCTCGTTACATACGTTTGCTATATCTGCACCAGAGAATCCCGGTGTTTGCTTAGCAAGAAACTCAGTATCCAGGTTTTCTGACTTTTTGATAGGTTTTAAATGCACCTCGAAAATCTCCTGACGCTCCCTGATGTCCGGAAGGTCTACATATATTTGCCTGTCAAAACGGCCGGCACGCATAAGTGCTTTATCAAGTACATCGGCACGGTTAGTAGCTGCAAGTACAATTACGTTTGTATTAGTACCAAAACCATCCATCTCTGTAAGCAGTTGGTTAAGGGTATTTTCGCGCTCATCATTAGATCCTGAGAAATTGTTTTTACCACGGGCACGGCCCACAGCATCAATCTCGTCTATAAATATAATGGCTGGCGATTTTTCTTTAGCTTGTTTAAAAAGGTCGCGCACACGGCTTGCACCCACACCTACAAACATCTCTACAAAATCAGATCCTGAAAGTGAAAAGAAAGGTACTTTAGCTTCGCCGGCAACGGCTTTAGCTAATAAGGTTTTACCCGTTCCCGGAGGGCCTACAAGCAGTGCGCCTTTAGGAATTTTACCACCTATGCTTGTATATTTTTCCGGTGTTCTAAGAAATTCTACAATCTCCTGTATTTCTTCTTTAGCACCTTCAAGTCCTGCAACATCTTTAAATGTTACTTTAATATCGTTCTTTTCGTCAAAAAGCTTAGCTTTAGATTTGCCGATGTTAAATATCTGTCCGCCACCGCCTGCAGCACCACCGCCAGACATCCTGCGCATCATGAATATCCATAACGCAACAATAATAAGTAATGGTACTAAAGTTATAAGCCATTCACCTAAGGCACTATCCGGCTCTACCGAATAATCGCTAAGTTTTCCTGCTTTTGTTGCTTCATCCAGTTTTTTTACAAATACATCGTTCTTGTCGCCAATAACTACAGTATATTGTGGTCCCTTGTTAGGGTTGCCAAATACATCTTTTTGTACTTTTTCGTGCTCTTTTAGTTTAAGTGCTTCGGGTTTAAGGTACACATCGGCGCTTGTTTTATTATAAGTAACCTTTTTTACCTGATTTTCGTCAAGAAATTTATAAAAGGTAGAAAGCGAAGTAGGTTTGGTTTCATTCCATGATGCGCCTGAACCAAAATAATTAAAGGCAAGAAAAGCTAATAAAAGTCCCCCATAAATGAACCATGGGCTTATTTTTAACTTATTAGGTTTATTATCGTTTGACATGAAAATGCTTCTTTATTAATAATTGTTTCCAATAGACGTAATTTTGGCGTCACCCCACAGGCTTTCTATGTTGTAGTACTCGCGAATGTGTTTTTGGAACACGTGCACCACTATGTTTACATAGTCCATAAGCACCCATTCGCCATTCTCTGTACCCTCAACATGCCATGGCTTGTCATGTAATTCTTTAGAAACTATTTTTTGGATTGAGTGAACAATCGCGTTCACCTGCGTATTAGAATTACCGTTGCATATTACAAAATAGTCGCAAACGGTATTGTCGATTGCTCTTAGATCAAGAATATCAATATCATTTCCTTTTACTTCTTCTATTCCCTTGATGATATTTGCTAACAGATCATCATTGTTTACATTTTTGTTCGCCATCTAAAATTTTATATATTTCGCAAAGTTATCATTTTTGTATTTACTTTTGAATCTTATTTACGATTAAAAGATAAAGACCCGTTTATTTGTAATGAACATCATCAAACTCAGTGCCACAAACTCTACCAATGATTACCTTAAACAGCTTACGGCCACACAGCACGTAGATAATTTTACTATTGTTGTTGCCGAAGACCAGACAGCCGGGCGTGGGCAAATGGGGGCAAAGTGGAATGCAGAGCCCGGTAAGAACCTTACTTTTAGTATCTTGGTTAGGGATTTACTGCTAGAGGTTACCGGTATATTTAATCTTAACGTAGCCGTTGCCGTAAGCATTGCCGAAGCACTGGAAGACCTAAGCATACCGGCATTAAAAATTAAATGGCCTAACGACATTTTGGCAGGCAATAAAAAAATTGGCGGAATACTTATAGAAAACAGCCTGAAGAGGGGCGGAGAGATCTTTTCTGTCATAGGGATAGGGCTAAATGTAAACCAAAAAAACTTTGATGGGTTGCCCAAAGCGTCATCACTTTCGGTTGCAGCGGGGTGCGATTTTAGTAAAGATAAAGTCATGATGGCCATTGTAACTAAATTGCAGCATAATGTTGCCAGGCTTATGCATAACGATACCGCGTTTTTATGGCAGGGCTATCTTAATAGATTGTATAAAATGGGAGTACCTATGCCGTTTGAAAGTGAAGCCAACAAGTTTATGGGTATCATTAAAGGTGTTACACCTACAGGCCAGTTAGAGGTGCTTTTAGAGAATGAAACCTTTGCACTTTATGCTATTAAAGAAGTGCAGTTGCTTTACTAATTTAAATTTTTTGTTGATGGAAAATAAGAGCTTATGTAAATGTTTTGCAATCGTGCTTTTCTTTATAAGCCCTTTTATTACTTTGGCTCAGGTAGCCAAAACATCTGAATTATACCTGTCGATACAAAAAATGGACAGCCTGCTTTTTACCGAGGGGTTTAACAACTGCAATTATGCTGCACTTGAAAATGTACTGGCAAACGATCTTGAATTTTACCATGATAAAGGCGGCACTCAAAATAAGAAAGAATTTATTGAGGCGACAAAAAACAATATATGCAATTCTAAAAACGGCAAGATAACCCGCAGGGCAGTTGCCGAAAGCATAGAGGTTTTTCCTTTAGAGAAAAACAACGAATTATACGGTGTGCTGCAAACTGGCCTGCATGAGTTTTATATAAAGGAGACCGGTAAAAAAACAATTAAAACAGGGGTAGCAAAATTTTCGTGCCTTTGGTTATTAACGCCCGAAAAAAAGTGGAAGTTAAAACGCGTTTTTAGCTATGACCATAAAGCAGCCGATGTGCAGTAAGTTATAAATTCAGAAAAATAAATAAGAGCTGCACAGCAATATTTAGCACAAGCAGTAACCAAACTGTGGTAAGGCTGTTGGTACCAAAAACAGTATTGTTTATAAAATCGTTGGTTTTATTGTACAGCATATTTGTAGCTTCCTGTTTTTTACCACCCAGTATTATCTCGGTAATTTCATTGTCTAAAAATTTTATAAAGGGAACTCTTTTTATAACAAACCAAACGGATTTTCTTGCATACTTAGGCAGCATATTAAGTTTTTCGTTGAAGATGCCATATATGTTTACAGAATTTGTCGCTAATAGACTTGTTGCTTTGCGCTTATGTAGCTCTTCGGCAGTTTTATCTATTATAGCCCCACATAGTTTCTTTACCAATGGCGATAAGCCATTGTATAGTGCATTTAGCACGTTTATAAATACATAAGCATATGCTTTTTGCCCTAAAAACAATGTAAACAATACTCCTGCTACAAATACTATGATGAGCGATACCAAACCGGTACTAAAACTGTCGGATATAGCTACAATAAGTGCCCAGATTAAAAAAACAACATTAATGAAAATTGCAGCTACAAGCGTAGTAAAAAATACCGAAGCGCCTTTTACACCCAGCGATCCTGCATTTTTTAAAATGGCAATTGGGCTGTCCAACTTATCTATAATTTTAAGGCTTTTTTCATCCATCTCAAAAGTAAATTCTCCCTCTTTTCCGTTAGATGTGCTATAGCCTACAGTTACTTCTTCTTTCATAAGAATGATTGATTTTTAAAACAAATATAGCAGAATAAACAACAAAAAAAAGGTATCCCGCGAGAGATACCTTTTTGTATAAATATATTTGAGATTCTTCGGTTTCGTTGCACTTCGCTCAGAATGAGATCGCAATATGAAATTCTCGATTTTACTACGTTTACTTAGAATGATTGCACAATATTAAGATCGAGACTGTGACAAAAAACTACTTCTCTGTTTTCAATAGGCTCGATATCTGCTCGGCAAGTTCGGTACCTATACGGTCCTGAGCTTCCAGCGTTGCAGCGCCTATGTGCGGCGTAAGTGAAATTTTTGGGTGCATCAATATTTGTACTGCGGGTGTAGGTTCTGTTTCAAAAACGTCTAAGCCTGCAAAGGCAACCTTACCGGTGTCTAACGCATCTATAAGCTCTACTTCATTAATAACACCACCACGTGAAGCATTTACAATACCCACTCCGTCTTTAAGTGCATCAAATTGTTCTTTACCCAGTACATAACCACCATCCTGGGCAGGAACGTGAAGCGTAATAAAGTCGGCATGTTTAAACAGGTCTTCAAGAGGTTCAGTAACAATGTCAACATTTATAAACTGGCCGTTGTAAAAGTCAACTTTAATTTCGGCACTGCCCACAAATTTATCTGCGGCAATAACTTTCATCCCTAATCCTAATGCTACTCGCGCTACAGACCGGCCTATGCGGCCAAAGCCTATAATACCTAATGTTTTGCCACGAAGTTCTATACCATTGGCATACGCTTTTTTAAGGCCTTCAAAATTAGTATCACCTTCAAGAGGCATGTTGCGGTTGGAGTCATAAAGAAAACGTACGCCGGTAAACAGGTGTGCAAAAACCAGTTCGGCAACAGAATCTGATGACGAAGCAGGTGTATTTATAACATGTATGCCTTTTTCGCGGGCATACTCCACATCGATGTTATCCATACCTACACCGCCACGGCCTATAATTTTAAGCCCCGGGCAGGCGTCTATAATATCTTTACGCACTTTTGTAGCACTGCGCACAAGAATAACTTTTACATCATTAGCATTAATGTAGTTTGCCACCTGCTCCTGTGCTACTTTTGTAGTTATAACTTCAAAACCGGCATCTTCCAAGGCGATGACGCCACTTTTAGAGATACCATCGTTTGCTAATATTTTCATATTTAATTTATGATTTTAGATTTCAGAATTAAGATTGAAATACCTCAGACCTGAAAATATTGATTTTGATTAAAACACACCCCTAACCCCTCTCAAGAGGGGAACCAGCTACATTCTTGCAGGAATGGCAATTGGATTATATATGAATTACCTGCCAACTGAGACTGAACACTGATTACTGAACACTCTTCTCCAGCTCCTGCATTACATCTACAAGCACTTGTACGCTTTCTATAGGCATGGCATTGTAAATAGAAGCGCGGTAACCACCTGCAGAGCGATGGCCCGGCAGGCCACTTATTCCTGCTGCTTTCCATAGTTTATCAAACTGCTCTGTGTGTGTTTCGTCTTTAAGAAGAAAGCATACATTCATTTTAGAGCGGTCTTCTTTTTTAGCAGTACCTACAAATAATGGGTTACGGTCTATTTCGTTATAAAGCAATTCTGCCTTTGCGTTATTTTTCTTTTCGGCACCTTCTATGCCGCCATTGTTTTTAAGCCATTGCAGGGTAAGGTAAGAAGTATAAACGGCAAAAACCGGAGGCGTGTTATACATACTCTCTTTATCTATATGTTGCTTGTAATCCAGCATAGAAGGTATGGCCCTGCCTGTATTGCCAAGCAGTTCTTCTTTAATTACTATAAGGGTAGCACCCGCCGGGCCCATATTTTTTTGTGCACCGGCATAAATAATCCCAAATTTTGAGAAATCAAGCTGGCGCGAAAATATATCAGAACTCATGTCGCATACTAATGGCACATTTACATCGGGAAACTGTTGCATTTGTGTACCAAAGATGGTGTTGTTGCTCGTGCAGTGAAAATAATCAGCATCGGCAGGAACGGTAAAGCCTTTAGGTATATTGTTGTAATTTTCTGCTTTAGATGATGCCACCACTACGGTCTCGCCAAAAAGTTTAGCTTCTTTAATAGCACCTGCCGCCCATACACCAGTATCAAGATAAGCGGCTTTACCACCGTCTTTTAACAAATTGTAAGGTATCCGTGCAAACTCAAGGCTTGCTCCGCCGCCAAGAAATATAGCCTGGTAGCCTTTTCCGGTTAATCCCATAAGCTCTAAGACAAGGGCGCGGGCATCGTCCATTATGGCAACAAAATCTTTACTGCGGTGCGATATTTCCAGTAACGACAATCCGGAGTCGTTAAAGTTTAATACGGCTTGTGCAGCTTTTTCAAATACTTCCTGCGGCAGGATAGATGGTCCTGCACTAAAATTGTGTTTTTTCATGGTTGTGTTGTTGCTTTTAAAAAAGTCATGCAAATTTCATAATTAAAGACAGAATATCCTCTAAAAATTTTATAAAAAATTTCGCTATATTTTTGACAAAAATGAAATAGTATCTACATTATCGGCATAATCTAACAATGTAGGCTGCTGCGTTTGCCCAAAGGCAATGCTATTTTTAATACTGCTGTTACCCACAACGCACTGAATGTGTTCCTGTTCGGCCTCTAAACGCTCTTCAATTTCAGTAATGTTATCATAATACTCATAAAACACGCTCGAAATAGGCGAGGCATGGCTTTTATCTTCTTTTATGGTAAGAAATTCGTTATCTAAAAGTTTAAAATTACTCATTAAAAACACAGCCTTATTATAGTCGTAATTATTAGCATACCGGTCATAAAAAATAACATCTTTATAAGCATACATCGCTTCAAAAAAGTTTTTAAAGTCGTAACCCTGCGGTACAAAAAGTTTAGATACATTGCGGCAGCCAAGTCCGAAATATCTAAAGATGTCTTCGCCCAGTGCGGTTAACTCCTCAGTAGTTTCGTTACCTGTTAGTACCGCGACAGAGTTTCTGCTTTTGCGTATAATGCCTGGCTTGTTCCTAAAGTAATACTCAAAGTAACGGGCAGTATTGTTGCTGCCTGTAGCTATTACGGCATCAAAGCCTTCCATTTTTTCTTCAGTAAAAATAATTCTGTCGGCCATTTCAGGCTCAACAGCAATTAGATAGTTGGCAAGAAAAGGCAGTAAGTGCTTATCGTTTGATGATAATTTTACCAGTGCCTTATGCCCGGTAACCAGAACGGATAGAAAATCATGAAACCCTACAAGTGGGATATTTCCTGCAAGTATGAGCCCTACGGTTTTAGGTTCAATACCTTCCAGGTTGTATCTGTTAAGCCATTCGTCAAGATTTTGAGGGGTAAGGGCAGCGGCCCATTGCTGTATGGCAAAATAAACCTGTTCTTGTGTAAACCAGCCGTTATGCGACTGCGATAACTCTATTAAAGTAATAAAATCGTTATAAAACAGGGCGTTATGCAATACCGCCTCATTAGGCTCATTATTGCTTAACGAGAACTGCGAAAGAAATTTGCCAAGCTCTATAAACGCTTTTTTTGATTCTGTTAACGTCATTATGTTTGCTTATGAATGGATTTGGACGTAATTTTGCTGCAAATTTACGTTATTAAATACTAAAATAAGCCATGGCAATCATTATAACAGACGAATGTATAAACTGCGGAGCCTGCGAGCCGGAGTGCCCCAACACCGCAATATATGAAGGTGCAGATGACTGGAGGTATAAAGACGGTACTAAACTGCGTGGCAAAGTTGTGTTGCCAAGTGGTGAAGAGGTAGATGCCGATGCGCCTTTTACGCCCATAAGCGACGATGTGTACTACATAGTGCCCGGTAAATGTACCGAGTGCAAAGGTTTTCATGACGAGCCACAGTGTGCTGCCGTTTGCCCGGTAGACTGCTGTGTGCCCGATGATAACTATGTAGAGAGCGAAGAAACATTGCTTAACCGCCAGGCATTTTTGCATGGAGATGAGTAATTTTAGATTTTAGAATTTAGATTTCAGATTTTAGATTGAGCTGCACGAGTAGTGCTGTGCCGGTTTATAAAATCTAAACAATTCATAAAAAAATCCTGAAGCATGACACTTCAGGATTTTTCTTTTTCATAGTAATTGAGTATAAATTAACTCGAATTATTTTTGCACTTTAGTGTAGGTTTCTACCATAAAGCCATCTGTTTTATCATCATACGTTTCTACAACAAAGTTACCTGCGTTGTTAAAATAACCTATAGATGTTGCTGTAGGCGTCTTGTATATATACTGCCCGTTAGATGTTCTTCTTATTTTAGCGTAATCCTTATTGTCTGACGTAGCGATACGGTAACCCGTTTTTTCTGACACGAAAATATAGTTGCTGCCACCCATCTGGAAGTTACTTATCTGGCCTATCCTTGCGTTAAAGCCGTTATCTCTTTCTACCGATGTAGACGATATTACCTGTGGTGTGCTCTCTACCGATTCTTTATTCAGTTTCTTAGAATCGCCATCTTTAATCTCTATAGCATTAACCGATTCGGTGTTTTGAGTCTTAACCAGTTTTTTTGGTGTACCGGTACCGTCGTTTACTTTTACTGTAGTTGTCGTGGTCTCTTTAGTAACGTTTTGGTTTACCTGCGCTGTTGCTGTAAGGCCCGAAGCAAGTAGTATTGCTATTGCTAAATTTTTCATGATTTGTTTATTAAGTTGTTAACTTTCACAAAGGTATGTTTGCAGTGTTAAATAATCTCTTACAAAAGCATAATGTATTGGTAAAGTTAGTTTTTTGAAGTAGTAGCAAAGTTGCAGAGCAGCAAAGTTGCAAAGTATTAAAAACCGGAGTTGTCTATTAGTTGCTAATATAATAACTTATACTTAAATTAAATACGTTATAAAATGACAGCTACTTTGCTGCTCTGCAACTTTGTAACTCTGCAACTCTAACTTTACACTTTGATACTTTGTAACTCAGCTTCAAACTCCTATATTTGCACCCTCAAAAAACAAGTATATACATGAAAGCAGGTATAGTAGGATTGCCAAACGTAGGTAAATCAACACTTTTTAATTGTTTGTCTAACGCTAAGGCGCAAAGTGCCAACTTTCCGTTTTGTACCATAGAACCTAACATAGGCGTGGTAAACGTGCCCGACCCAAGGCTTGAAAAACTGGAAGAGCTTGTTAAGCCGGAGCGTGTACAGCCTGCAACGGTAGATATTGTAGATATTGCCGGCCTTGTAAAAGGTGCAAGCAAAGGAGAAGGTTTAGGTAACCAGTTTCTTGGTAACATAAGGGAGTGTAATGCTATAATCCACGTACTGCGCTGTTTTGATAATGATAATATAATTCACGTAGACGGGAGCGTAAATCCTATTCGCGATAAAGAAACTATAGATATAGAGCTACAGCTTAAAGATCTTGAAACAGTAGAAAAACGCCTTGAAAAAGTGCGTCGCGCTGCTAAGACAGGTAACAAAGAAGCTCAAACTGAAGAAGCTTTGCTGGACAGGATAAGGGAAACATTGCTACAGGCAAAATCTGCACGTACAGTTACTCCTCAAAATGCAGATGAAATTGAGCTTTTAGAGAGTTTTCAGCTTATTACTACAAAACCGGTACTATACGTTTGTAATGTAGACGAAGAATCTGCTGCAAATGGTAATGCTTATGTAGAGCAGGTGCGCGAACTGGTTAAAGATGAAAATGCTCAGGTTATGTTCCTTGCTGTGGGTACCGAGGCTGATATTACAGAACTTGAAACATATGAAGAACGCCAGATGTTTCTTGAAGATCTTGGTCTTAAAGAACCGGGATCATCAGCACTAATTCGTTCGGCTTACAAACTGCTTAACCTGCAAACGTATTTTACAGCAGGTGTAAAAGAGGTAAGGGCATGGACTATTAACGTGGGCGATACCGGGCCACAGGCTGCAGGTGTTATCCACACCGATTTTGAAAAAGGTTTTATACGTGCAGAGGTTATAGCTTATGAAGATTATGTAACCTATGGTACAGAAGCTAAGGTAAAAGAAGCCGGAAAACTTCGTGTAGAGGGCAAAGAATATATTGTAAAAGACGGAGACGTTATGCACTTTAGGTTTAACGTGTAAATAGTATTGAGTACTAAGATTTTAGTATTAAGAAGGCCTGCGGATAATAATTTGCAGGCTTTTTTGTTATATTTAAAGTAAATAAATTCTTATGAAGAGATATTTGGTTGTTTTATTAATCGGAATAATTTTAGCCTCCTGCATAAAGCGCGAAGAAATTATGAGGGACGGAATTGATTATTATTTTGATGAGCCACAGCCTGTTGATGATTCTGAACTACAAGTTATACCTGTTAAATTTAGAGGTAGATATTCAGGTGCAGACAGTACTTTAAATATTACGGACTTAGTAATTTTTACAGAGGATTTATTTAATGCAGCTTTTCATAAATCGATAATTGACTCTATAGGCATTTACAACAATGGGAAGTTAACTACTAACGATACACACGATATTTTTGATGCTGTTATAAAAGGAGATACTGTTTATATTAGTAAGAATGATTTAAGAGATACTATTTTCAGAATCTCGGCTGTTAACAAAGCAAAACGTATAAATGGAGATCTGGTTCTTAGTTACAAAGATTCAATATTTTGGAAAATTAAAATTATATCTAAAATGAAAGACAGTTTAAAGATAAGGAACTTTAATTCTGTTGCTGATTATCTTATTCTAAAAACATTGGTAAAAAACATCAACACAAATAGAGATACTTCTGTAGTGCATATCAATCCTACCCGCGCCGAATTCAAAAAGATTTTAGAAATTAAAACATTGGGTTGGGAACTAAAGTATAGAAAATAAAATAATTATTCGCTTTGCCCTATAGCATCAATACTATTTTCGTAGCTAACCTTTTTTAAGCTTTTCGTGATTTTATACAACCTGTAAAACAGGATAGCCGAAATTATCAGGAATAAATTGTAGCCAATGTGGTGTCCCACTTCCTCAGAAAGATCGTCGCTTTTGTAGGGTGCTTCATTGGCATTGCCAATGTAAGCAAGCAATTGCATAGCAAGAAATATCCAGGCAAATATGCGTATTATCATCCTTTTTCTTCGGATCTTTTTAATAGGGTCCTTCGTTTTCATGTAATAATTATGAGCGTCAAATATAAGTAAGTTTCCTAGAGGTTGCAATTGATGATATTCTATAATTTTCTGTACTTTTAAAGCCAATAAATACATATTATGAAATTATTAGCCTTTGCAGGAAGCAGTAGCAAGCACTCTATAAATAAAAAACTGGCAGCATACGCTGCCGGACTTTTTAAAAATGCTGACGTTGAGGTACTCGACCTTAACGATTACGAACTTCCGTTATTTAATGTAGACCGTGAAATGCTTATAGGCAAGCCGCCCGTTGCCCGAAAGTTTCTTGATAAGATAGAGGAGGCAGATGTTTTGGTAATCTCTGTTGCAGAGCATAATGCCGGATTAACAGCTGCGTTTAAAAATATTTATGACTGGTCATCGCGCCAAAAAAAGTTGGTTTACGACAATAAGCCCTTATTACTTATGTCTACATCTCCCGGTAAGCATGGAGGTAAGAATGCCCTTGAAGCTGCCAAAATAAGCCTGGCCTGGTATGGTGGTAACATTCGTGCTACATTCTCGTTACCCAGCTTTGCAGAGAATTTTGATGAGGAAACCAATACGATATCCAATAAAGAGTTTGATGCTGCGTTAAAACAAATTATAGCAGACTTTGATTATGGACAGAAGGCTTAGAAAGGGGTTGAGAATTATCGGCAGGGTAGTGCTTGGTGTTGCGGCTTTTGTGATAATCTACCTGCTTTCGGCAGTTGGCCTGTCGCACATTACGGTAAACAGCGAACCCGAAAAAGGCGGTGATGTGCCCATTTACATAAACTCTAACGGAGTACATACTGATATTTTAGTACCTCTTAAAAACGATGTAAAAGACTGGACCAAAGATATTTTATATACCCAAACCAAAGCTAAAGATAGCGTAGCTACCTACATGGCTTTTGGATGGGGCGATAAAGGCTTTTATCTTGATACGCCGGAGTGGAGCGACCTTAAAGCCAGCACCGCTTTCAAGGCGGCGTTTTATTTGGGAACATCGGCCATGCATACTAAGTTTTACAAGACCGTAAAGGAAGATGACGAGTGTGTAAAGATAATGATCACGCAAAAGGATTACGCCGATCTTGTTGCCTATATCACCGATAGCTTTCAGTATGACAATGGTAAAAAAGTACTATGGATAAAAGACCAAAGCTACGGACAATATGATGCCTTTTATGAAGCCAACCGCAAGTATAGCTTATTTTACACCTGCAACACCTGGGCTAACAATGCTTTAAAAGCAGCCCATCAGCGTGCGGCATTGTGGACGCCTTATGATAAAGGGATATTTTGTCATTATAAACAAAAGGTTCTAAGGGACTGAGAGGCTAAGGTTCTTAGATGAGATACGATAAATTCTCTAAGAGCCTCAGTTTTTTAATTCTCAGTTTCTAAGCTACTAAGCAACTCAGAACCTTATTCTGGCATCGTTCTTGGATAGTTATTTACCATGAAATACATATCTAAAACCTTATACATAGCGCTTTTGTTGTTCACCTTTGGCTTTGCACAGGCCCAGGATTTTACAAAAGTAGATAACACCGTTAAAGCATACCCTAAATTTTCCGACCCTGATAAGCTTGCTGCACAGGTAAGTGCTGATTTTAAGCAGGACGACCTTAAAGCCCGCGCTATTTTTACGTGGATAGCGCTTAATGTTAAGTACGATTTGGCTGCTTACGGCATCAACAGGCAGCCGGTAGGTTTCTCCTATTCAACTCAAGAGGAGAAAATAGCCAAGCAAAAAATAATGCGCGAAGACCTTGCCCTTAAAACCATCAGGTCTAAAAAAGCGGTGTGCGAAGGTTACTCTACACTCTTTGCTGTTGTGGCAGATAAAGCAGGGCTTGAGGCCGTTATCATTCCCGGAACGTCTAAGTCACACCCGGCACACATAGGCAAAGGCCCCGGCGCCAGCGACCATGCCTGGAATGCCGTAAAAATTAATGGCGAGTGGAAACTTCTCGATACCACATGGGCTTCGGGGGTTGTTACCGGTGAGAAACCTGCCTTTGCTTTTAAGTTTAACGACGGTTACTTTTTTGCCGAACCTGATGTGTTTTTCCTGAACCATTTTCCTGATGATAAACAATGGCTGCTTACTAAGAAAACAGGTGATGATTTTGCTAACCTGCCACTGTATTATGGCAATTACCTAATGGGCAATTATGAGTTTCTTACCCCGCATACCGGGTCATTTACAGATAGTAAATACAATGTAATTCCGTTTAAAATTAAAAATTTAAAACAAGGCGATGTTGTGCACTATGCGTTTAGTAAAGACAGGAAAATAATACAGGCCAAGCCTGTGGTAAGCAATGGTGTAACATCGTTTGATGTTCCGCTCGATAAAAACTCAAACGGTACGTTAACCATATACATTAATCAAAAATCAGTGGTGGCTTACAGGATAAACCGCTAAATATACTACAACGATTTTAAGCCGGATTTGCTAAGGAAATTAAAACTTTTCTCGCGTCCGGCTTTTATTTTTTCGGCAGAAATGGTACATTAGCAGAAAATCTGCCTAAACTTTATGTCCGAACAAAATCAGTATACCGAAGACAACATACGATCACTCGACTGGAAAGAGCATATCCGTATGCGCCCCGGTATGTACATTGGTAAGCTGGGCGACGGTTCATCTGCCGATGATGGTATCTATATCCTTATAAAAGAGGTTATTGATAACTGTATCGATGAGTTTGTAATGGGCACAGGCAAAACTATAGAGGTTACCCTTAAAGACAAAACCGTAAGCGTACGCGACTTTGGCCGTGGTATCCCGCTGGGTAAAGTGGTAGACGTAGTGTCTAAAATGAATACCGGTGGTAAGTACGATAGCAAGGCATTTAAAAAATCAGTTGGTCTAAACGGTGTAGGTACAAAGGCGGTTAATGCATTGTCTAATTATTTCAGGGTAGAGTCGGTTAGGGATAACCAGATTAAGGCTGCCGAGTTTTCTGCAGGAGAGCTTACCCTCGAAGAGCCAGTTGCCGAAACTACCCGGCGCAAGGGTACGAAAGTGACCTTTACCGCAGATGAAGCTATTTTTAAAAACTACAAGTACCGTAACGAGTACATTATAAAAATGCTTAAAAATTATTGTTACCTCAATACGGGGTTAACTATAATTTATAATGGCGAAAAATACCATAGCGATAACGGCCTTAAAGACCTTCTTGGCGAAACCATTGCCGAAGATGATCGTATTTATGACATCATCCACCTTAAGGATGAAGACATAGAGATTGCCATGACGCACAGTAAATCGCAATACAGTGAGGAATATTATTCTTTTGTTAACGGACAAAACACCACACAGGGCGGTACCCACTTAGGGGCTTTTAGAGAGGCTATTGTGCGCACGGTTAAAGAGTTTTATAACAAGAACTTCGAAGCGTCAGACATTCGTAAGTCTATCGTGAGTGCTATAAGCGTAAAGGTAGAGGAGCCGGTGTTCGAATCGCAGACAAAAACCAAGCTAGGATCTACAGATATGGGGCCCGAAGCGCCATCGGTACGTACGTTTGTAAACGATTTTGTTAAGAACAAACTTGACAACTTTTTACACCAAAATCCGGAAACTGCCGATGCCCTTCTTAAAAAAATATTACAGGCCGAACGCGAGCGTAAAGAGCTTTCGGGCATACGTAAACTGGCTAAGGACAGGGCTAAAAAAGCCAGCCTCCATAATAAAAAACTCCGCGATTGCCGTGTGCATTTAACCGATTCTAAGAATCCACGCAGTTTAGAGAGTACCATGTTTATAACAGAGGGCGACTCGGCTTCGGGGTCTATAACCAAGTCGAGGGATGTTAACACGCAGGCGGTATTCAGCCTTCGTGGTAAGCCGCTAAACTCGTATGGCATGTCTAAAAAAATTGTGTATGAGAATGAGGAGTTTAACCTCCTGCAGGCAGCTCTTGATATTGAGGATGAAATGGAGAACCTGCGTTACAATAACATTGTGATTGCTACCGATGCCGACGTTGATGGTATGCACATTCGCTTGCTGCTGATTACATTCTTCCTGCAATTTTTCCCCGAGTTGATAAAAGAAGGGCATTTGTACATACTGCAAACACCGCTATTCCGTGTGCGAAACAAGAAAGAGACCATATATTGCTATAGCGAAGACGAGCGTAAAGCTGCCATGGAAAAGCTGAAAGGCAAACCCGAGATAACCCGATTTAAAGGTCTTGGCGAGATATCGCCCGATGAGTTTAAGCACTTTATAGGGCAGGACATTCGCCTGGATCCTGTAATGCTTGATAGTGCTACGCCTATACAAAACCTGCTCGAATTTTATATGGGCAAGAACACGCCCGACAGGCAGGAATTCATCATCAATAACCTTAAGGTGGAGCTCGATGCCGTGGAGTAGTGGAATTTCAGAATACTACGTAATTAGGTGTACAAATGTTGCGTTGCAACGCCTAAATTTTTGTCATTGCGAGGTACGAAGTAATCTGTTATTGGGCTGGTTTGTCATTCCGAATGCAGCGCAGCGAAATTGAGGAATCTCGTTAATTAAATAGCCGAGATTTCTCCTTCGTCGAAATGGAAGAACTCTATGGCACACTATTCAACAAAAGATTAAAGTTATTTCAAATATAGTTTTTCGAAAGAAATAAATGGACGAAGACAATTTAGAGCCTTTAAAAGAAGGAGAACATTTTTACAACAGGGACGATAGTAACGACTCCGGCGAGACCATTACCAAGGTAACAGGTATGTACAAGGAGTGGTTTCTGGATTATGCATCATACGTAATCCTGGAGCGTGCTGTACCCGCTATTGAAGACGGCTTTAAGCCGGTACAACGTCGTATCATGCACTCACTGCGTGAGCTCGACGATGGGCGTTACAACAAAGTTGCTAACGTGGTAGGACATACCATGCAGTACCACCCGCACGGTGATGCAAGTATTGGCGATGCCATGGTACAAATAGGCCAAAAAGAATTACTTATAGACACCCAGGGTAACTGGGGTAACATACTTACAGGCGATGGCGCTGCCGCATCCCGTTATATAGAGGCGCGACTGTCTAAGTTTGCGCTTGAGGTGCTATATAGCCCCAAAATAACGCCGTGGCAGGCTTCTTATGATGGCCGCCGAAATGAGCCTATTAACCTGCCTGTTAAATTCCCATTGCTACTCGCTCAGGGGGCAGAGGGTATTGCCGTAGGTTTATCTACAAAGGTACTTCCGCATAATTTTATTGAGCTTATAGATGCCTCAGTAAAAATACTTAAAGGCAAACCATTTACCATATACCCCGATTTCCCAACAGCCGGTATTGCCGATGTTTCGGCGTATAATGATGGTATGCGTGGCGGGCGAATCCGTGTGCGCGCCAAAATTGCACAGCTTGATAAAAGTACGTTGGTCATTACCCAGATACCGTTTAGTACCAACACCGGTACGCTGATAGACAGTATATTGAAAGCCAACGAAAAAGGCAAGATCAAGATTAAAAAAATTGAAGACAATACTGCTGCCGAAGTTGAGATATTAATCCACCTTCCGCCGGGTGTATCGCCGGATAAGACAATCGATGCGCTGTTTGCCTTTACAGGCTGCGAAACATCGGTTGCGCCATTGGGCTGTGTTATCGAAGACCATAAGCCGTTATTCGTAGGTGTGAGCCACATGCTTAAAATATCTACGCAGCGCACGGTAGATTTACTTAAGCGCGAACTCGAAATTCAGCTTGATGAATTGGAAGAAAGTTGGCATTTTCAGTCGCTTGAGCGTATCTTTATAGAAAACAGGGTTTACCGCGCTATGGAGGAAGAGGAAACCTGGGAGGGTGTAATCCGCGCTATAGACGAGGGGTTGAAGCCTTTTACCGGCCACTTAAAAAGGGCTGTTACTGAGGATGATATTGTGCGCCTTACAGAAATTCGAATTAAGCGTATTTCTAAATTTGACATTAACAAAGCCGAAGAAAAAATTGAAGCTTTAGAGGGCGAGATCGCTCAGGTAAAACACCATTTAGAAAACCTGATTGAGTTTGCCATAGATTATTTTACAGGCTTAAAAGAACGCTACGGCAAAGGCCGCGAACGTAAAACAGAGATACGTAGTTTTGATACTATAGAGGCTACAAAAGTTGTGCTTCGTAATACTAAACTGTATGTAAACCGCGAGGAAGGCTTTATAGGTACCGGACTTAAAAAAGATGAATATGTAGCCGACTGTAGTGATATTGATGATGTTATCGTATTCCTGCGCGATGGCAGCATGATGGTTACTAAAGTTGATGTGAAAACTTTTGTGGGCAAAGACATCATTCACATTGCAGTGTTTGATAAGAACGACAAGCGTACCATTTATAACATGATATACCGCGACGGTAAGAGTGGGCCATCTTATATTAAACGCTTTAACGTGTCGGGGATTACGCGCGATAAACCGTACGACCTCACAGCGGGTACAGAAAACTCTATGGTACTGTATTTCTCTGATAACCCTAATGGGGAGGCAGAGGTTGTTACAGTACTATTACGCCAGGTGGGCAGCGTTAAAAAACTCAAATTTGACCTTGATTTTGCAAACATAGCCATTAAGGGGCGTGCTTCGAGGGGTAATACGGTTGCCAAATATCCCATTAAGAAAATTGAGCTTAAGGAAAAAGGTATCTCTACCCTTAAACCGCGGCGCATTTGGTTCGACGATACCGTAAATCGCCTTAATGTAGATGCCAGGGGTGAATTGCTGGGTGAATTCAGGCCTAACGACAGGCTGCTTGTAATTAACCAGAGCGGTAAGCTTAAAACGATTATACCCGAACTCACCACACATTTTGAAGACGGCATGATCGTGCTTGAAAAGTGGAATCCTAAAAAGCCCATTTCGGCTATTTACTTTGATGGCGAAAAAGAGCGCTACTTTATAAAACGCTTTTTGGTTGACAGCAGTACTAAGGAGGAAACGTTTATTACCGAGCATCCTAAGTCGCAGCTTGAAATTGTAGCTACCGATTATCGCCCTGTTGCCGAAGTCGTTTTTCCTAAAATTAAAGGGGTACAAAAAGATACCCTGGTAATAGACATGGAAAACTACATAGCCGTAAAGGGTATTAAAGCTTTGGGTAATGTGCTGACATCGGATAAAGTGAGACAGATAAGCTTGCTCGAGCCGCTACCGTATGAAGAGCCAGAACCGGAACCTGAAGAACTCATACAACCCCCACTGGATGAGTTACCTGAGGGTGAAGTATTGCCGGACGACGACGGACAAATACCGTTGTTTTAGAATATTGGGTGATTATGTAATAATCTGTGATTGTGTATGAAAAAGTATTTTGTCATAATATTAATTTTAATTTGCATACCCAACACCATCTTTTGGTTGGCAAAAAACGACCCAGATAAAAAAAAGGAATTTAATTCAGTTTATAGTTTTAAAATTGCGAAAATCAGGGTTACTCCTACGAAAAAATTGATATTTTATGAAAAAGACA
>Ga0247806_10000498_pt1 | contig 24519 bp, 19 predicted proteins | sample UWRJL059202B1_FD_179935 | JGI IMG/M metagenome (GOLD analysis project Ga0247806, IMG submission 179935) | Plant litter microbial communities from Arlington Agricultural Research Station in Wisconsin, United States - UWRJ-L059-202B-1 | ecosystem: Environmental > Terrestrial > Plant litter >... | reverse complement strand
GTTGGGCTCAACAACAGTTTTGGTTCTTTCAACACCTGGAAGAACAACCTGCAGTTTGGCAGCGGGTTACTGGGCAAACATTTTACGATCGACGGGCGGCTGAGTTCCATCCGCAGCAACGGTTATATCGACCGGGCAAAGACCGACCTGCAGTCTTTTTACGTAAGCACGGCCTATACTTCGGCGAAGGATGTGATCCGGCTGAACGTATTTTCCGGTAAAGAAAAGACCTACCAGGCCTGGAACGGCGTGGCGGAATATTTGCTGGACAGCGCGCGCACCCACAACCCCAGCGGCACGGAAAAGCCCGGCGAGCCTTACGATAATGAAACGGACAACTATGTGCAAACGCATTACCAGCTTTTTTACAACCATGCTTTCAATCCTTACCTGAAAGGGAATGTGGCGGTATTTTTAACGAGGGGCAAGGGTTATTACGAACAATACAAGGGCAACGCACGGCTATCCGTTTATGGCCTGCCCGCTTATAATGATGGAACAAATACCATTACCAGGACCGACCTGGTGCGCCGGCTGTGGCTCGACAATTATTTTTACGGCAGCATCTTTTCCCTGCAATATCAAAAGAACAAAACCCAGGTCATCGGCGGTGGTGGATATAATATTTATGACGGCGATCATTATGGCGAAATAAAATGGGCAGCCGTACAACCCGCCGTGCCGCTGAATTACAGGTGGTATGATAACCCCGCGCTGAAAAAAGATTTTTCGTTGTACACAAAATGGACGCAACAAATTTCCACGCACTGGCAAACTTTCGCCGACGTGCAATGGCGCAACATCAACTACGCGATCAATGGTTTCCGCGACAACCCGGCCATTCGCCTGCGCAACAATTATAATTTTGTGAACCCCAAACTCGGTATCACGTACAGCAACAAAGGCTGGCAGGTATATGCTTCCTATGCCATGGCGGGCAAGGAACCCAACCGCGATGATTTTGAAGCCGGTACCACCGAACAACCCAGGGCCGAACATTTGAACGATGTGGAAATGGGTGTTGAAAAGAAAGGCAGCCGGTTCAGCTATGGCGCCAATCTATATTACATGCATTATCGAAATCAACTGGTGCTCACTGGTAAGATCAACGATGTAGGCGCTTACACGCGCATCAACATCCCGAAGAGTTACCGGGCCGGTATCGAGCTCACCGGCAAAGCGATTGTTACCAAATGGATGAATGCAGCAGCGAATATTTCCTTCAGCGAAAACAAGATCCGCAACTTCACCGAATACCTGGATGATTATGATAACGGTGGCCAGCAAACGAAGTTTTACAAGAAGACGGACATTGCCTTCTCCCCTTCCGTGGTGGCCGGTGCAACGATTAATTTCATCCCCGTTAAAAACGCCGAGATCAGCCTGATCTCAAAGTCCGTTGGCCGTCAATACCTCGATAATACTGCGCAACGCTCCCGCAGCCTGGACCCATATTTTTTGCAGGACGTTCGTTTAAGTTATAGCCTGAAAGGAAAGTTTTTAAAATCCGCCGACCTTATCTTACAACTCAACAATGTATTCGATAAAAAGTACGAACCCAACGGCTACACGTTTTCCTACGTTAGCGGCGGACAGCAAACAACGGAGAATTTTTATTTCCCGATGGCGGGGTTTAATTGGATGATGGGGGTGAATCTGAGATTTTGAGGATGCATTAAAAATGTCGTGACAACCTAAAAATAGGATATCGTATATTTATGTGTTACAGGCAATGGCAAGGCACCGATCATCATGAAAATCCCGACAATACAAGGAATTATCGACAGGCGAATACTTGTCAACTTTACTGTTGATCCCGGGATTATTAAAAAAATAATCCCACAACCCTTTCGACCCAAAATTTACAAAGGCAAAGCCATCGTTGGTATTTGTTTAATCAGGCTTAAACACATACGCCCCAAAGGTTGGCCAGGCTTTATTGGCTCGTCCTCAGAAAATGGCGCGCATCGAATTGCGGTTGAGTGGACAGAGCATGGGGAAATTAAAGAAGGTGTTTTTATCCCTCGCCGTGACACTTCGTCTGTCTTTAATACCATGGTAGGTGGACGCTTGTTTCCAGGTTGACATTTCCATGCGAAATTTGATGTACATGAAGCGCAGGGCCATTACCATATTGCATTTAAAAGTTCAGATGGTACTACAATCTCAATTGAAGGCGACAAAACAGGAAGGTTAAACTCAAATTCAATATTCGAAAACCTTGACACGGCATCTAAGTTTTTTGAAGGCGGCGCAGTTGGCTACTCTCCCAATGGTAATAAATACGAAGGCTTAAAGCTTAAGGCATTTAACTGGAAAGTAGAACCGCTAAATGTGACGGCAGTTCAGTCGAGTTTCTTTGAAAATGAAAAATTTTTTCCTAAAAATTCCGTACTCTTTGACAATGCCCTTTTAATGACCCAAATTGAACATGAATGGTATTCAGTTGGATACAAAAGCTGCTGCCTGTAACGTGGGTTTTTATGCAAGTTAGGCTGACATACAAAACTTCAGCAAATTGCTAAGCCGGGCTTGACTAACAATATTGAACATTAGTTTTTAACTTCAACAAAATATTTTAATTGGCAGCAGTTCGACCAGGCGGAATACTATTTCCCAACCTGCACAACCCTGCCCGTTAGCAGCTATCTAAAACATATAAGCATGAATTATAAAGACAGGGTTCCAAAAGAACTTTTTAAAGAAGATGGACATTACTTAGGCCGGCCGGCGGACTACACGGACCGGATCATACAAAGGCGGCTCAATCTCGTAAATAAGATAGATAATTTCACCGGTAAAAATTTAAGCCTGCTCGACATCGGGTGCGGGAATGGAGCATCAACGTTTGGATTATCCGGGCAAATGAAATATTGTTTGGGAGTAGAGATCACGGATGAGCATTTGGCAGAATTTGAAGCATTCAAAGAAAAAAACGAAATAACGAATTGCGAATACAAGGTGTTGAATATCGAAAAAAACAGCCTGCCGGAGCCGTTTGACAGGATCATTAGTTTTGAAGTGATAGAACATCTTGAAGATGAAGCAAGCGTAGCATCTTATTATCAATCTTTGAAAACAGGGGGGGTAATGGCCATCTCCGTTCCCAATAAATGGTGGCTTTTCGAAACACATGGAGCCAAATTGCCTCTATTGCCCTGGAACAGGGTTCCTTTTTTTTCATGGCTGCCAAGAGCGATCCATGAAAAATATGCAAACGCGAGAATCTACACAAAAAAGAGAATAACCAATTTACTTAAAAAGCATGGGTTCACCATTCTTTCTACTCAATATGTAACGGCTCCTATGGATGTATTGCCCAAAGGAAAATTTAAAGATTTCGTGGTAAAGCATTTTTTCAATTCGGATACAACCTCCATTCCATTTAAGTCCACATCGATATTTGTAGTAGCTAAAAAAGATTAAGCGGAAAGAAATATGACTAGAAAGAAAATACCCCGGTTGCTGCTCCATGCAAGCCGGCAGACATTCTACCTTATTTACACATTTAACCTTTCTTCCGAATGAAAAATAGTATAGCCTTCTTTTTTTGTATAATGCTTACTGCTTATTCATTTGCCCAGGTTAATAGTGTTGCATTTGAAGAGGATCCTCATGTGAAAGAGATAATTACGGACTTTGAAAAGGAAATGATGGGTAAAACAGCGCGCGATACTACAGGAAGTTTTTCCGCTGCCATTTTTAAAGGCGACCGAATCTTTTGGTCGAAAGCATTTGGAAAAATGAACAACCAGGCATCCCGCCCCGCTGATACGAATACCGTGTACCGGGTTGGCTCCATTTCAAAAACGGTTACCGCCTACCTGATGATGTTGTTGGTGCAGGCCGGGAAAATAAACCTGGATGATCCCGTGATAAAATACGTGCCGGAACTCTCAAAACTCAACAGGGATGGCAAAGATGAAGGGGATCGCATTACCTTCCGCCAGCTGGCCGATCATACTTCAGGTTTGGCAAGAGAACCCGGAGACCTTATCAATAACGCCACAGGTCCCATTGAAGAATGGGAGAATAAAGTCTTAAGGTCCATACCCCTCACTACACTAAGCGGTGCAACCGGTAAAACTTTTATGTACTCCAATATCGGTTACGGCATCCTAGGATTGGCGCTGTCACGCGCTGCACAAAAACCATTTATCGAACTGGCAAAAGAGATGGTGTTCCGACCGCACGGCATGATCAACAGTTTTTATATCGTTGACCAGGATAATAAAAGCAGGATTGCCGCCGGGTATCATTGGAACCCCTCTGATAAAGTTTACGGCACGGCGGCATCTGAAAAAGAATTTGCCGGGAGAGGATACAAAGTTCCTAACGGCGGTATTTTCACAACCGCTAACGACCTGGCCCGGTTTGCTATGGCATTAACAGCAGGTACAGGTGTGCTGGCAAAAAATTACAGGGATAGCATGCAAACAACGCAAATTTTCATAAACAAGAAGAAAAGTGAAGGCTACGGACTGGGGTTATTTATCACAGAAGATGATAAGGACGGTAAGAGAGTGAGGCATGATGGAGCGGTAGCGGGTTACAATTCTTTAATGATTTTCGACCCGGTGTCCGGGATAGGTGTAATCCTGCTGAGCAATTGCGACAATACATTATCTGTATTGAACCGGGAAGGAAATATTCTATTGAACAGGTTGGTACCGGCCGGTAAGAAACAGTAAGTAAAAGATAAGGAAACTGCTTACGGAAAGATATTAACAAGAAGGGATCGAGTCCAATGATTCATGTAAAAGTATTGTTATTGTCAATAGTTAATTTTTACAATGTGAAAAAGGATGGCGTACATTTATAGCATTCTGCTTCGCCATTCAAAAGGGCTTGTCACTAAAACTTTGCTATATGACTTTCTTCATAAAACCGGGGTTGCTTTTAATTGCTGCATTATTTTTAGTTGGTAGCGGATCATTCGCTCAATCCAATACCGGTAACCTGGCAACCAGCACAGCTTTTCTTTCCAACAAAATCACATTCGATACACTCACGGTGAAGGACAAAGAAAGCCTGCTTGCCCATTTAAAAACCCTGCAAGGTATCTCAGGTAAGGTTTATTTTAGCGGGAATGGCTTTGTAAATACAGTTGTAATACAATACTACGGTTCTTCTGAAACACTTCAACCGTTTTTCGATCGTTTTGTAGCGGGAAGTAAAATAACTTTTGAAAAATGCATCTTTAAAGATAAAGAAGGCAGGATGTTGAATGTAAACAAATCAGTCTTTTTTCGCTAACGGTGAACCGTTAAACGCGCAACATAAAAGCACGACCCATGAGAAAAATAATTTCATTCATGCACATTTCACTCGACGGTTTTGTAGCAGGGCCAAACGGGGAAATGGACTGGATTAAAGTGGATGAAGAAATTTTCGATCATGTTGGTAAGCGGATCAGCAAGGGCGATACGGCATTGTATGGACGCATAACTTACCAGATGATGGAAAATTACTGGCCAACTGCAGCAGACAAACCCGCTGCAACGAGGCACGACATCGAACATTCCAAGTGGTATAGCAACGTTCAAAAAGTTGTATTGTCAAAAACAATGAACCACGCGGATTTGACCAACACGAAAATCATCAGCGACAACCTTTCGCATGGCATCAATGCGATAAAGCAATCCAACAACGGCAGCAGTGAAGATATCCTGCTTTTTGGCAGTCCGACAGCAACACACTCACTTATGCAACTGAACTTAATCGACGGCTACTGGCTGTTCGTCAACCCGGTTATCCTTGGCGAGGGCATTCCCTTATTTACAGGCATCAAAGACAAAATAAAACTAAAACTGCTGACAACCCGGCAATTTGCCTGCGGGGTAACGGAACTGAATTATACGGTGGACAGGTAACCAACGAATCATGCTTTGAAACCGGCCTTCCCCACAAATAACTACGGACTTTACAACAAATTATTTCTAGCCTGTGTTACTGAAATTTGTACGAATGCACGAACTATCTGAACCTGGTTTTCGTGTATTCCTAGGAAAAAACAGGTGTTAATTTTATATAGATGCACAAACGACTTTTACTCATTTTATCGATCTTATTAGTTGCGACAACCCCGGCTTCTTCTATTGCACAAATCCATCTTTTTGATAGTACAAAAGTTGACAGTTCCACTTTTGTAAAAACAAGACAAATAATCAATGCTATCCCGACTGATAATTTTCAGAAATTTATTTACAAACGAAATGACAAGGAACTTCCCTACAGGTTGTTGCTTCCAAAAAATTATAATAAAGCACTCGAATATCCATTGGTTATTACTTTCCATAATTCATCGCGAATTGGAAATGATAATGAAAAGCAACTAGAACCTTTATCAAAAATCTGGACCAGGGATGAAATTTACAGTACCTATAATTGTTTTGTAATAGCACCCCAGTTTAACCAGCGCTCTTCGAATTATACAACAGGCAAAAATGAAATTTTAATATCAACACCTGGCAATGATGTTAAACTGGTCATTGAACTATTGGATGCTGTTGCAAAAGAATATAATATTGATAAGTCAAGGATATATTTAATGGGCTATTCCATGGGCGCTTCTACAGCTCAAAATCTTATGAGTTTAAGTCCCGGAACGTTTGCAGCGATGGTTTCAATTGCAGCCGTTCCCGATCTTTCAAATTTAAAGGGGTGGAAAAACAAAAAGATATTTTTAATTCACGGGCAACAAGACACTGAAAATCCATACAATGGCAGTGCAGCATTATTTGCGAAACTTAAGGGTAATAAAAACCTTGTTTTTAAAACTTTTACCAACCTGGATCACAACAATATAAACATACCCTTACTTTTAAGTGATGAGATTCCTAAATGGATGTTTCAGAAAGAAATAAAAAAAGGTAAAATAAGAAAACCAGGTATTTCGGATATACCGGTTTCCCGGTAGATCAATTCACTTTTGAATCCATGTTGTCGTAATGTTCGCACAGTAAGCTATTCTACACACCTGAGAAAGGAGATTAATTTTATGCGTTAGCGCCCGCCTGAAGCAGCGTTTTACCTGCAATGCGTATCTATTTTCAAAAAAACATTATGAAAAAACTATTTTTTTGGGTTGTACTATCAGCCTGCTTCTTAAGTTGTAAAAAACAATCTGATCCACCGGATTGCGACATTCAAAAAACCTACGCTGACAATGCCGCAAAGGTGACCCTTACAAACGGCATCTGGGGAACGGTTTCTTCCATGGAAGGAAATTGCATGCCCTCGGTTCCCGCAGGATCTTCCGATTGCAAGCATTGCCCGGCACAAAGGACTGTAAAAATTTACGCATACACATTACGCAACCAGGCTACCCCGTCAGCCAATTCTACCATCTTCTTCGACAATTTCAGTACACAACTCATCGCCGAAGTGAATGCCGATGCGGATGGTTTTTTCCAGGCAAACATTCCTGCAGGCCGCTACAGCATAGCAGTTGTAGAAAATGGCAAGCTCTATGCAAACGAAACAGATGGCCAGGAAGGACTTAACCCCATTACCTTTTCAACCGGTTTACAAAAAGTAAATGTAGTTATGACTTACAAAGCAGCTTTTTAACCTTATCTCAAACCGTTCCCTTTCGCTCAAATCCACCCCACTTTTTTTCTTAACCTGTAACTTTACAAGAAGTACCCTGTATTTTTTTTCCGTGCCGGTATCCTTTCCATTACGGAACGCTGCATTTAAATTACCCGTATAATACGTTCCATGGCTACCGAAATATCCCCTTCCTTCTCGCTTAATACATACTGTTGGTTTTAATCACCGCGGCCATCTAATAGCTTTGGGCTTCGCTAAATTTTCGTTACTTTATACATCTTCCCGCGCGGGCAGGATCAACATTTATTAAATAGCAACAAACCAACCATTATGAAACTAGGCGCCTTCTCCATTAGCCTGAATGTGAAAGACATCAACGCTTCTAAACAGTTTTATGAACACCTCGGCTTTGCTGTTTTTGCCGGCGATATAACCAGGCATTATCTCATCATGAAAAATGGAAATGCGCTTGTCGGTCTTTTCCAGGGTATGTTTGAGAACAACATCCTCACTTTCAACCCGGGCTGGGATGAAAACGCCGGCAACATCGAAAACTTCGAGGATGTAAGGGAAATTCAACGGCAACTGAAGGCTAAAAACCTCAGCCTGGTAACTGAAGCGGATGAAAGCACTTCGGGACCAGCCAGCATCATGCTAACCGATCCCGACGGTAATATGATCTATATCGACCAGCATCGTTGAAACATTTTCAAACCATACAACGCCCATGTCATTAAAAAAATACAGCGTATTCTTCCTTAGCCTGTTGGTAAGCGCCTCCCTTTTTGCCCAAAATAAAAAGGCGGAACGTATATCCGGCATCATGCAAACCTACCACAACTACAATATGTTCGATGGTGCTGTATTGGTGGCGGAAAACGGGAAGATCATTTATAAAAACGCCTTCGGCCTGGCCAACCGCGAATGGAATATTCCTAATAAAACGAATACAAAGTTCATGATCGGTTCGGTGTCCAAACCCTTAACCGCTACGCTGGTATTGATACAGGTGCAAAAAGGGTTGCTGGGCCTGGATAAAACGATCGCCGATTATTTGCCGGTCTTCAAAGGCAAACCTGCGGCCAACATTACCATCAAACAATTGCTCAGTCATACTTCCGGCATGCCGAATTATGACATCACGAAAGATTTTTTTCCCCGCATCAGCCGCCAGCATTTTACAAGGGAAGAATACATAAAAGTGTACATGGATTCTGCCCTGGCCTTTGAGCCGGGTTCGCGCTATGCCTACAGCAGCTGGGGTTATTTTACCCTGGGCTATATCATGGAAAAAGTGACCGGTAAATCCTATGCGCAGTTGATGAAGGAAGATATTTTTAACAAGGCGGGCATGAACAATTCAGGCTCCTATTTTCATACGCAGGTCGTGCCCAACAGGGCCTCGGGATACGATTACAGCTTCGGCGGCTTTACGAGCGCCGATTTCCGCGACCAGTCGAATACTATGGGTACCGGCGATTTGTATTCAACCGTGGAAGACCTGTTTAAATTTCACCTGGCCCTTTCAAACCATAGTTTGCTCAACAAGCAACTCACCGGTGAAATGTTGAGTCCCGGTATGCCGCCGGCACGGTATGGCTATGGCTGGTTCAATCAAAATTATAAGTACACCCCTACCGACAGCGTACCGGCCAATTTTCATTTGGGCATGACGGAAGGGTTCATTTCTTTTCTCCTCCGCATTCCTTCTACCAACAGCTTCGCCGTTATTTTGTGCAACAGTTCGCCCACCGATTTTTTCGGCATCACAAAGAACCTCGTAAAGGTTTTGTACAACCAACCTGTCGTTTTGAAACAGCCGGTTCATAAAAAAATGGAGACCAACATTGCCAAACTGGGCGCTACCAAAGCTGTTGAGGAATATAAAAAAATGAAAGCCGATACAGCACATTATTACATCGACTGGATATCGATGAATTTTATTGCCGAACAGTTGCTGACGCTTAAAAGATATGAAGACGCCAAAGTGATCGCTGAGAACAACGTGGCGGAGTTCCCGAACAGGGACCTGGTGAACGTAACGATGGGCAATATTTATGCGGCGCTCAACCGCAAAGAAGACGCGATCAAATATTACAAAAAAGCGCTGGAAATATATCCCGGTTATGAAGAGGCCAGGAACCGGTTAAAGGAACTGGAAGGGAAGTAATTGAGTGAGTCACTCAAAATCTTTCATCAAAAAAATGCAGTTTGAAATTATGCTGTGAAACCGGGAAGGTATGTCCATGCCGGATCAGCACCGATAAAATTGAGTGAGTCACCCCGGGAGATTGACTCACTCAATTTTATCCCCCAAACTTTTCCTTCCAACCCAGCATGCCACCGGTCAAATTCTTTACGTCTTTAAAGCCGAAGGTTTCCAGCATGGCGGCGCCCTGCATGCTGCGCTGCCCACTGCGGCAATAGCAGATCACTTCTTCGTCCTTCAGGTGTTCGATGTCGTCGGTCATCATCGTTTGTATCTTACCCAGTGGCACCAATGTGCCACCAATGTTGAACTCTTCATGCTCGCGTGGTTCGCGTACGTCGATAAGGTTCAGCGTTTCGCCGGATTGCATTCTTTCTTTTAGTTCTTCAGCAGAAATATTAGTCATGCTATTCAGGTTTTGGTGGTTGGGTAGTGGCCGAATCTTTCACAATGCGTCTTTCGCGCGAGATCCAGATGTCCATTACCTGTCCCGATTTTATATAAATAGGTAACTTGTCCTGGTTGAAACGTTCGGGCCTTTGCTGTATGATGTAGGCGCTGCAGGTATCGGATATCGGCCCGTCTGTAATGATGGCACCTATCTCTATCCCGCTGGCAGCCAGGCTGGCCTTCGCTTCGCAGAAAAGCATGCCTTCCAGTTCGGGTACGATCATTTGCACTTCTTCCAGTCCGCCGCCGATCACCAGGTCGATCTTACTCCCCCACTGCACTTTCGCCTTTTCAGGAATGCGTACGCCGTTGTATTGTTGTTCCAATACCGAGCCCATCATAAAGGAAGGCCGATAGGTAGTATCGCCCAGTTGCAGGTGGTTGCGGGTGAGCATGTCGATCGCGAAACGCAGGCTCTGCCCCTCCAGTTTCGGCATGTCGATCATCGGCGGGATCATGCGGTTGACGGTGATGAAGACCGTGCGGTTGATCTTTACGGTGGCATTGGGGTCGGGCAGTTGCTTCAGCACGATGCCACGCGCGGCCGTATCGGTAAAAATTGAATCCTGTATATACACTTCAAAGCCCTGTTTCTCCAGTATCTTAATGGCCTCGTCTGTTTTTTTCCCAACAATGGAAGGCACGGTGAGGTATTCGCCATGCTTGGTAAGCAGCCCCAACATCTTTAAAAACAAAAAGAGTAACAGCAATCCAATTACGATCGCTGCCAGGAGGTTCACCCAAAAAGGGCGATGGGTAAGAAATTTAAACATGGGTGGTTATTTTGTTTAGCCAGGCCTGTAAGGCTACAAATTACTGAAAACATTCTTCTATCAATGCCGAATAAAATTGTTGCAGGCTCCAGCCCATCGCCTGCACCTGTTGGGGTACAAGGCTGGCGGCGCTTTGCCCGGGCACGGTGTTGATCTCCAGCATAAAGGGCGCTGCCTTTGCCTCATCATAAATAAAATCTATCCGCACAATGCCATTGCAGTTGAAAACGGCATAGGCTTTCCGGGCTTCGCTGCGGATCTGTTCGGCAATGGATTCATCTACCTGCGCCGGTGTGATCTCTTCGCTGGCACCTTCATACTTGGCTTCAAAATCGAAGAACTCGTTTTTGGCAATAATCTCCGTAATGGGCAAGGCAATCACTTCGCCTTTGGATTTGAAAACGCCGATGGTAAATTCGCGGCCCTTTATAAATTCTTCCACCAGTACCTGGTCGTCTTCTGCAAAGGCTTTGTCCAGGGCGCCGGACAGTTGCGCCGCTTCGTTCACTTTGCTCATGCCGATGCTGCTGCCGCCGTTGTTGGGTTTTACAAACAAAGGCAGTTGCAGTTCTTTTAAAATGGCTTCGGTGTTGTTGTTGCCGGATTTAAATAAGTGCAGCGATTTTGCTACGTGCATACCGGCAAAAGCGGCGACGGCCACGGTGTATCTTTTGTTGAACGTGAGCGCTGACGTAGCGGCATCGCAGGAGGTGTAGGGAATGCCGAGGCAATCGAAATAACCCTGCAGTTTGCCATCTTCACCGGGTGTGCCATGGAGTCCAACCAGTACGGCATCGAAATTTATCTTTTGACCTTCTATGGTCAGCGAAAAATCATTTTTGTCTATGTTTATTTTAATACCCACCGGGGTTGTATAAAACCAGCCTTCGCGGGTGATGTCGATGAGGTAGCAGTCCCATTTCGCCGTATCGATATTGTTGCTGATGGTGGCAGCGCTTTTATAGGAGATCACGGCTTCGCCGGAATAACCACCGGTGACCAACGCTATTTTTTTCTTCATTTACAAGGTTAAAAGTTAGGAGGCAAAGAAACGACAAATAAGTTTTGATTGAAAACGGAAATACCGGTTTAAGGAATTTTTATATTTATCCTATTGCTCTTCTTCGGGTTGAATTTCGCCCAATCCTTCGTTGCCGGTATCGAGCACGAACTTCCATTTACCGTTCTTTTGTTTTTTCCAGATGCTCACGTAGGTGCCATACAGCACGGTATCGGCAGCGGTAGGTCTCAACGCGTAAATACCATAGGTGTAGCCAAGTTCACCGGATGCTGCCACTTCGCCGTTCCGGGGTTCCCATTGCAGGATATAGGTGCTGTCGTTCTGCGCAATAAGGTAATCCACTGCGTCGGCGCCCAGCAAGGGAAAATGGTTGGCCTTCAGCAGTACGCCATTGCTGTCGATGTATTCAAGGAAAGCCGCTTTCATGCCTTTTTGTTCGCTGAGGCGGGAAAAATCCTTGTCTACTTCCATCAGCAAAAACTTCTCTTCGATCTTCGTTTTCTCCTTTTTAGGGGCTTCTTTACAGGAAGCAACGGCAATCAACACAGCAAATAAACAGGTCCTGATCATAAAACAATTTAGGAAAAATAAAGGGAACAAAAAGGCGAAAGTATTTTTCAATACCCTCGCCATTGTAACGGGAAATATCACCCGCCTGTAACAGGCATTGCGCCTTATAAAAAAATGTATTGCACTTACAGGTGCATCTTTTCTTTTTTCACCATCAGTTCTTCCACGGTTTCCTGGTACATTTCATCGGGTACACAGCAATCAACCGGGCAAACGGCCGCACACTGCGGTTCTTCGTGGAACCCCTGGCATTCGGTGCATTTGTTGGGCGTAATGTAATACGTATCCACGCTCACCGGTGCATTGCGCTGATCGGCATCCACCGTACTGCCATCCATTAAAGTAAACGTACCTTTCACACTTGTACCATCAGCAATGGCCCACTCTACTCCACCTTCATATATGGCGTTGTTCGGGCATTCCGGTTCGCAGGCGCCGCAGTTTATACATTCATCCGTGATCTTTATAGCCATCTATCGTAATTTTGTTGTCCGGTGCAAATTTAATAATACAATATGAATTTACAACAACGAATTGATTTATTGCAAAAGCTGAAGCAATACTTTGAAGCCAATGGCAGCGAATGGCAGGATGTGAAAACGAAGGCTTCCGTACACAATGCCTGGTTCATCCCCGGATTTATAGATAAAGCGGTACAGAATATCTGCCTTCATTACCTCGAAGAAAGCAGCCTGAAACAATGGGCGGCGCATTATCATTTGGATGATCACATCGGGGGTAAGAATGTAGGACTGGTAATGGCGGGCAATATACCGCTGGTAGGCTTCCACGATTTTTTATCGGTGTTCGTGAGCGGCCACCGGCAAACCATCAAACCCTCTTCAAAGGATGATGTGCTGCTGAAACACATCGTGGCTAAAATGACGGAATGGGGACCGGCAACAAAAGACCTCGTAAGTTTTGCGGAACTGCTGAAAGGCTGCGACGCCTATATTGCCACCGGCAGCAATAATTCGGCGCGCTACTTTGAACAGTATTTTTCAAAGTACCCCAACATCATCCGCCGCAACCGCAGTTCGGTAGCGGTACTGGATGGTAAGGAAACGGAAGCACAACTGGAAAAACTGGCAGATGATATCCATTTGTATTTCGGGCTGGGCTGCCGGAATGTTACGCTGATCTATGTGCCGCGGGATTATGATTTTGTACCGTTGTTAAAATGCTTTCACCGCTATCTTTTCTTCGCCGACCATCACAAATACAAAAACAATTACGACTACCAGTTGTCGCTCGCATTGTTGAATAATATTTTTTACATGACGAACGAAGCAACCTTGCTGATCGAACGCGACGTTCTCTTTTCAGCCATCGCACAACTGCATTACAGTTATTACGACGATGCCGCAACGGTGATCAATGCTTTGAAAGAAAACGAGGATGTACAATGCATCATCGGTAATTACGGTATTCCCTTCGGCGCCGCGCAGGAACCGGGTTTGATGGATTATGCGGATGGAGTGGATACGATGGAGTTTTTGCTAAGCTTATAGAAATTAAAAAGTCAAAATTCAAAAGTAAAAACTCTTACACACAGTAAGATTGGTCTGTAACAGCTTCAGAAGTTTTGACTTTTGCATTTTTAATTTTGACTTATCGTGCATCTACGAAGGTCTTCCTAATTAAATGTTAATTAGCCTTTTCCTGTAATTGGATTCTGACAAAGCGTCGTTATTTTGTGTGACAGGCACAGCAATTGATAGGATATGCCGTACACTATTCATACATTACAGAACGAAATAAAACCTAAGAAAATGAAATTCAAACAAGTCTTATTCACAGTAGCCATCAGTGCCATAACTGCCTTCGGTGTTATGTGGGGTTATGGAGCTTACAACAAAAAGAATAACACTTATGGCGGACAGGAAGCGGGCATCGTTCCTGCCAATTACAAGTATGCGGGTTTCAATGAAGGCGGAACGCCTCCCGGCAACAACATCGATTTTACCGCACCGGCAGCAGCCGCAACACCGGCGGTAGTACACATCAAAACCAAAACGAACGCAAAACAAGCCAGCAATAATCTTCCCCGCAACCAGCAAAGGAGCAATCCTTTCTCCGACCTGTTCGGCAACGATGAAATGTTCGAGCAATTGTTTGGTGGCCGGAACAGGATGATCCCCGAGCAACGGGCCTCCGGTTCGGGCGTCATCATCAGCGAAGACGGTTACATTGTAACAAATAACCACGTGGTGGAAAACGCGGATGAAATAACAGTAACACTCAGCAATAAAAAAATATACAAGGCCAAAGTAATCGGTACCGACCCGGCTTACGATCTTTCCGTGATCAAGATAGAAGCGGCAGGCCTGCCCTTCCTGTTGTACGGTAATTCCGACGACATGAAGATCGGCCAGTGGGTATTGGCGATCGGCTACCCGCTGAACCTGGAAACAACCGTAACGGCGGGCATCGTGAGTGCGAAAGCGCGTTCGCTCGGACTGAACAAAGGCAAGAACGGCGACCGTGAATCGGGTGTTGAATCCTTTATCCAAACGGATGCGGCAGTGAACATGGGCAACAGCGGCGGCGCCCTGGTGAATACCGATGGTAAGCTGGTGGGTGTGAACTCGGCCATTGCCTCTCCTACCGGTTATTACTCCGGTTACTCTTACGCCATCCCGGTGAACATTGTAAAAAAAGTGGTGGACGACCTGATCAAATTCGGTAATGTACAGCGCGGTTACCTGGGACTGAGCTTCCAGGATGCCAGCAACTACACCGAAGAAGAAAAGAAAAGGGCGGGTATTCCTGCAGGCGTGGAAGGTATTTATGTGAAGGAGGTATATCCCGACGGTGGGGCCATCAGTGCAGGCCTGAAGGTAGGTGATGTTATTTCCCGCATCAATGGCGTACAACTCAACAGCGGCGCCGAAATGCAGGGATTGATCAGCAGTTACCGCCCGGGCGACAAGGTACCGGTTACGTATGTACGCAATGGCAAGGAAAGTACAGTGACGGTGACATTGAAGAACAATGTAGGCAATTATGACATCGTAAAGGGCGACAATATTTCCGCTACGCTGGGCGCTGATTTTGCCACCCTCGATCCGAGGAAGGCCAAGGAATTCGGCGTGGTGGGCGGCGTGATCGTTAAAAAGATCAAGTCCGGTGCCCTGAACGACCAGACGCGTATGAAAGACGGTTTCATCATCCTGAAAGTAAATGAAAAAGAAGTAAAGAGCCTGGAAGAAATGACCAGCGCGATCGGCACCTCCAAATCCATCACCGTAAGCGGTTTTTACCCGGGTTATGACGGGGTGTATGAATACCCGGTTTCCTTGGGTGAGGAAGATTAAGATCTTGATAATTGAATTATTATAACGACAACGCCCTGCAAAAACAGGGCGTTGTCATTGTCTGGACTGTGATTTTGACTGAATAAATGATACACTATGAAAGAAAAGTATCTCCTTCAACGACTTTCTACTATTTTCGACTACGTTCAACATATCAGCCGATGGTCAAAGACCAGACGGCGGAGCATTAACCGGCTAAACCTCCTAAACTTTCTAAACCCTAAACTTCTAACCTCTAAACCTCTAAACTCCTCTTTTCACGTACCTTTGCACCCTCATAATCAACCATGAAACAATTCAATGTTCCGGTCATTTATCGCAGCCCGCTGATCGCCGCCATCAAAGGCAAACGAAGGCAACTGGATAAGATGAAAAAGGATTTTACGCCTACCCTGCTGGATTTCGGGCCTTTGCGCCTGCACCTGGCGCGGCACTTCGGTTTTTGTTACGGGGTGGAGAACGCCATCGACATCGCTTTTCGCACCATTGAAGAAAACCCGGGCAAACGCATTTTTTTACTGAGTGAAATGATACACAATCAACAGGTAAATGCAGACCTTAAGGAAAGAGGCGTGCAGTTCCTGCAGGATACATATGGACAGCAGCTATTTCCTTTCGAGGAATTGAGCCCTGATGACGTGGTGATCATCCCGGCCTTTGGCACTACGCTGGCCATTGAAGACAAACTGAACGCAATCGGCATACCGACTAAAAAATACAATACTACCTGCCCGTTCGTTGAAAAAGTATGGAACCGCAGCGAACAGATCGCGAAGAAAAATTACACCGTGGTGGTGCATGGCAAACCCAAACACGAGGAAACCAGGGCTACTTTTTCCCATGCCTCTTTTCATACGCCCACGGTGATCGTGAATGATATGGAAGAAGCGATCGCCCTCAGCCGCTACATCACGGGAGAAAAAACAGCGGCCGAATTTGCCGTTGAATTTGCAGGCAAATATTCGGAAGGCTTTGATGTGCAACGGCACCTGCAGCGCATCGGCGTGGTAAACCAAACCACCATGCTGGCGAGCGATACACAGGCGATATCCGATTTTTTGAAACAGGTAATGGTCGCTACCTACCAGCTTACCGACGATACGATTGAAACGCGCTTTGCCGATACCCGCGATACCCTTTGCTACGCCACCAACGATAACCAATCAGCCGTGTACGGTCTCCTCAACACGCCGGCCGATCTTGCCATCGTAGTAGGCGGTTACAACAGCAGCAACACTTCGCACCTCGTGGAACTGTGCGAAGAAAAGATCCCGACGTATTTTATTAATGCGGCAGATAAGATCTTATCGCCAAGCGATATACTCCACTATAACTTTCACAACAAAACGGAAAACATTACCCCCGGTTTCTTACCCGGTAAACCCATCGTGGATATCCTCATCACCAGCGGGGCAAGCTGCCCGGATGCATTGGTGGAAGAAGTGATCAACAAACTCGTATCCTTTTTCGCGGTAGAACGGACAACCGAAGAGCTGCTTGAGGAATTGAAGATGGGATAGGGAAGATTTAAGATTTTCTTTAATTCAATGTAGCTTTTGGGGATTGAATAAGTAATATGTAATAGGTAATATTTCCTTTAATTCAAAGACATCTTTCTGAAAGGCATGGAGTCTCGATATCGGCATGGTAGCGCACCTACGGAGCGCAATGCACCCACCAATTCATTTTTCTACAGACATATTGTCCCTACGGGACAGGAGAATAATCAACACTAGGCGTATTAAATATTTATAAATCCGGTGTTCTCCATGTTGCCGGTTTTAAACATCAAAAACCACTTAAATTCTAAACTATTTCACCCGCCCTAAGGGTTGCGCACCTACGGAGCGCAATGCACCCACCAATTCATTTTTCTACAGACATATTGTCCCTACGGGACAGGAAAACAATTAGCACCAGATGTATAAATAATATACCCATGTTTCTAATTGTAAACATCCTAAACCGCCTAAACCCTCTAAACTTTCTAAACCTCTAAACCCTAAACCCTCCTTCAACCCTTCAACTATTTTCAACAATTTTCAACCACCAACTTTCAACCATCAACCTTAATATAAAAAAAGAGCCCCGCCTGTTACAGCGGGGGCATCTTTTGCTTGTGCTTGGTTATCTGATCTCTTGGATTATTTCGAAATTCTTTGCGTGTGAATCAAATCGCCTGCCTGTACTTTGATGAAGTAAACACCGGTTGCCAAACGGGCAAGGTCGTCTACTACGATCGTGTTCACGCCTTGTACCAATGTTGCTTGTTTTGAAGCCACCAGTTTACCGCTGTTGTCGAACAAACGAACATCAGCCCTTGTAGTGGTTTCACTTGAGATGCTTATGTTCACTTTGTTTACAAACGGTGTAGGATATACGCCGGTGATGATCACACCTGCGATATCAGCTTTCAGCGCAACGATGTTGCTGTACTGGAAGTTGCCATCCCTGTCTACCAGCTTCAAACGGTAGTAGTTCATGCCTGCAGGAACTTTGATGTCGTTGAATTTGTAGTCAGTCTGAACATCGCTGGTTCCTTTAGCGGTAACCGTTCCGAGGTAGCTGAAATTGATACCATCGGCGCTGCGCAGTATTTCAAAATGGCTGCTGCCGCTTTCCTGCATGGTTGTCCAGGTAAGACGTGAAACGCCATCCACATAAACACCCTTCAATGGTTTCATTACTACCGGCAATGGTCCGCCCGGTGTGGTGATGATACCTGCATCGATCGTGATGTCGATAGCGCCTGGCAACAGGGTAAAGGCATCGGTCCTGCCGGTTGCAATGTTCACGTCGCTGTTGTTGGTATTGTTGGCAACACCGGCAGCTTTGATGGTGAACGTGGTGGTATTCTTAGGCAGATCGCTGAAACCAATGGTGAAGCTGGTGCCACCTACCGGTACAGGAATGTTGTTGATGAAGTAACGGCCTGCTCCGTCGGTAACAGCAGATGCTACCACGTTGGCGCCATTGTATAATTTAACGGTAACACCCGGAACCGCTGGTTCGTTGGCATCCTGGCGGCCGTTAGAATTGATATCGTACCAAACATAATCACCTACTGCGGCAAACAGGGTAACGATACCGGCATCCACATCCGTTTTAATCGTGTTGGCAGCCAGTACGAAATTATCAGTTTTGCCTGTTCCAGGATTTGCATCGCTGGTGTTGGCAGCGGTACCGGCACCTGCATTCTTCGTAGTGAAGCTTGCATTTGCAGGAATGTTGCTGAAACCTACATTGTAAGTAGCGGCCGTAAGGTTGTTGAACATATAGAAGCCGCTTGCATCAGTCACCGCCGTTGCCAGTGCGGCACCGGTTGTGGCATTGTACAGGGTTACGGTGATACCGCCAACGCCTGGTTCATTTGCATCCTGTATACCATCGCCGTCGTTATCGCTCCATACATAGTCGCCGAGTGCAGCCCTTGAGCTGGTAACAAGCCCCATATCCCATTCGCGGTTTGCAACACCTGCTGCCAATACGATGGCAGTTGTTTTACCATTGTTCACGTTCGGATCGCTGTTGGTAGCAGCCGTTCCCAGGTTAGCCGTTGTAATGCTGTAACCGGCAGGAAGGTTGCTGAACACCAAATGATAAGTACCTGCATCGAGGTCGGTAAAGAGGTAATTACCATTCTGATCGGTAGTAGTTGATTTTACAAATTGTGAAGCGCTGTTCAGCAGGGTAACGGTAACGCCTTCTGCGCTTAATTCACCTGCATCCTGCACACCATCAGCATCTGTATCGAACCAAACCCTGTCGCCCAAAGAGGCTTTAATGGTAGTGGCTTTAATACCTGCATCGAGTGTAAGGTTTACTTCGCCTGCAGCCAGGGTTACAGGAATTGTTTTACCGGTAGCTGCATCTGCATCACTGTCTTTGGCATCGTTGGTTCCGGCGTCTTTGGTTACAAAGCTGTAGCCTGAAGGCAATGTAAAGCCTACCACGTAGTTACCTGCATCGAGGTTGGTGAAGATGTAATAACCAAGCGCATCAGTGGTAGTTGTTGCTACCACGGTGGTTCCATTACCGGCATATAAAGTAACGGTAACGTCAGCAACACCTGGTTCGTCGGCATCCTGCACGTTATTAGCAGTAATGTCGTTCCAAACCTTGTCGCCGATCGACGCTTTACCATTCCTTACGTTCGGATCGGATTTGATACCGCCGTCCACTGTATAATTATTTGTTCCGGCAGTTGCAATGGTATAAACACCTGTCCTGCCTGAATTAGGATCAACATCACTGTCGATTCCATCAGCACCTGCATCTTTGGTTGTAAAGAGGTAACCGGTAGGCAGGTTGGTAAAACCTACGGTATAGCTTCCTACAGCCAGGTTGGTGAAGAGATAGAAACCCGCGCTGTTGGTAGTAGTTGTTTTAATAACAGCACCTGTTGAGCTGTTGTATAAAGTAGCGGTAACACCCGGTACGCCACCTTCGCCGGCGGTTTGAAGACCGTCTTTGTTCAGGTCGTACCAAACAAAGTCACCCAAAGAGCTGTTCAACGTTGTTGAAGAGCTGCGGATACCTGCATCGATCACTATCTTCCTTTCGCCTCCCAGCAGGTTGAACACAGCGGTAGCGCCGGTGCCCGGGGTGATCACGTCACTGTCGATGTATGTATTGGCAGAGCCTCCAACGTTTGCCGCTACGAAATTAAAGGTTGCGGGCAAATTGGTAAAGGTTACATAGTAACTACCTGGGTTCAGGTTGTTGAACATATAGTTACCGAATTCATCAGTGATCATGGTGCCGGTCAGTACATTGGCGCTGGTGTATAACCTAACGGTTACACCCGGTACGCCTGGTTCGTTGGCATCCTGTAAACCATCGTTGTCGATGTCATTCCAAACCTTGTCACCTACAGCAGCTACGGTGGTAAGCGATGTTACCTGTAAGCCTGCATCGAAAGTAAGGTTGCTGGTGCCGGCTACTACGCTGAACGAAGCGGTTTTTTGTGTGGCAGGATCGAAATCACTGTCCAGTGCGTCATTGCCAACATTGGCAGTCGACAGGATATAACCGATGGGGCGGGTAATGCCTAAAGTATAGCTACCTGCGGGTACATCGGAGAATAAGTAATAACCATTGTTATCGGTGATGGTGGTACGAACGGGAGTTGTACCGCTGTACAAGGTGATGGTTACACCGGCAATGCCTGGTTCGCCTGCATCCTGTACGCCATCCTTATCGGTATCGTTCCATACGAAATCGCCGATGCGGGCCGGGATGCTGTAGTAGATACCGGCATCTATATCGGTCCTGTCTTTTGCAGCCGTTGTCAGCAATACATTGCCGGTACGGCCGGTGGTTACGGAAGGATCACTGTCGAGCGTGGTGTTGCCACCGAGCGACTGTCCGCTGAATACATATTGTGCAGGCAGGCTGAAACGTACCTGGTAGTTGATACCGGTAGTGCTTACCGGCAGGCCTGAGAATAAATAATTACCATAAGCATCGGTAACTACGGAAGCGATCAGCTGGTTGCTGCTGTTGTACAAACCAACGGTAACGCCGGCTACGCCCACTTCCGTTCCGTCCTGTACACCATCCCTGTCGGTATCTTCCCACACCCTGTTGCCTATTGAACCTTCGATGTTTTGTTTGAAACAGATATCATCGAGTGAATAGTTGTTGGCGCCGCTGCCCGCATTTTTATCACGGATAGAAACTTCCACAGCTGTAATGCCTGCCGGCACGGTGTATTCGCCTTCGATGTAAACCCACTGGCCAACTGCCTGGGTATTCAACGCAGTAAAAGCAACTTCCGTTGTGCCTGCTGTTGTAGTAAAGTTCAATTGTATGGTGGGATCGGTACCATCTACCCTTGCCGCCCATGCAGAAAAAGTGTAGGTGTTGCCGGGTACTACTACCAGGCCGCTTTTGTACCATACTTTGGAAGTGGCCGTGGTATTACCGCGCACTACCATTTGAGCGTTGCCCGAGTGTGGTGCGAAGTAACCAAACGTGTTCCAGCCCAGTTTAGGATTGTTCATTACACCAAACTCGCCGGCTGCATTGAGGAAATCACCAGCATTGGTAGAACCCGCGATGAAGCTCAATTGTGAAGCACCTGCCAAAGCACCGAAGTTGAGGTCGGTGTAAGAATCGGTGGTGGAACTGTAGGTCCTGGCTTCAAAACCGCCGTAGTAGGCACCTGCATTGTTTAAAAAGTTATTGAGACAGCCGGGTGTTGTTGCACCGCAATCGCTGCTGTTTGCATATACGTGGAGGCTTACGGATTTACCTTCATGGGGTGCCAGTCCGTCGCCGCCATAAGAATTGGCCGGGGAAGTACAGGGACTTGCGCCATCCCTCATCAATACCCTTACCAATACGCCTTCGAGTGCGAGGGTTGCATTGGGGATCGATAAAAGCGGGGCGTTGTTGGCCGGGCCTGTTGCCGCTACACCGGTGATGCCGGTGAAGGTTACGCCGTTGATCACGCTGGAAGCGGTAAAGCATTTCCAGGTACCGGTATTGTCCTTGTACTGCCATGCATACCAGGTATTGGCATCGGCAGATACGATGGTGGCATCAACCAGCAGTGTTGCACCAACCGTACAGTTGGTTAACTGGAAAGGTTCCGCCCTGTGGGCAAAACTGTTCATCCCTGCAAGAGAGAAGAAGGCTACCATTAAAAAGACGAGGCACTTTTGCAATGGCCGTCTTGTTGTTGGAGTAGAGGTGTGTTTCATCATTGTTTTTTTTATTGTTATCAGAAAACCTAAAAGCATTGGTTAAGGGCATTGGCACAAAGCGGGACTTAACGGCACGGCATATAGCACGGCTGTAGATGGTTAATCTAAAAATGGATGGATAAGGAGTGTTACTCCGGAAGTTTTTTGAAGGATGCTTGTGGTATTACCTAATCTTTCAATTGCGATAATGGATAGGCCAACGGTAAGGTCAGCGGCTCAGAGGTTACGGTGAGGTACTTTTCGTGGGATATTTTCAGAAGTGGGATAAAGACTGTATCCCGGGCAGTATTTTTTGCTTGTGGTTCGCAAAAATAGCATTAGTTCCGGTAAAACAAAATTATTTACAATTTTTTTTCGGATAATTTTAGTGCGATGGCGAGTTGTTCTTCCATGCTGATGTTTGTATTGTCGATCTCTACTGCATCTGCAGCTTTGCGCAGCGGGCTCACTTCGCGGTTGGAATCGATGTAATCGCGCATTTCGAGATTGGCTTTTACCTCTTCGATGCTGATGTTGGGGTTCTTGGCGTACAGTTCCCTGAACCTGCGTTCCACGCGTACGGCAATATCGGCTGTCATGAATATCTTTAGTTCGGCATGGGGAAATACGGTGGTGCCTATGTCGCGGCCATCCATCACGATGCCTTTCTTCTCTCCCATTTTTTGTTGCTGCGCCACGGCAAAAGTGCGCACTTCCCTGATGGCGGCCACTTCGCTTACTTTTTCTGCGATCACCAGGTCGCGGATCACGTACTCTACATTTTCGGCATTGAGCAGTATTTCGGATTGCTGGGATTTTTCGTTGAAGTCGAATTCGATCACGACGTGCTTCAGGGCGTTCACTACTTCGGCGGTATCCGTCCAGTCGATGTGGTTCCTCAAAAAATAAAGCGTTACGGCACGGTACATGGCGCCGCTGTCGATGTACACGTAGCCAAGTTCTTTTGCGAGTTGCCGGGCGAGTGTACTTTTCCCGCAGGACGACCAGCCGTCTATCGTAATGATTATCTTTTTCATCGCGGTGCAAAAATCCGGTTTAATAAGGGAAAAAGCAATTTTTTTATGAACGTGTTTTTTACAAAGGATGTATATTTGGTTCAGAGGTTTGGTTGAAGATTGTTGAAGATTGTTGAAGATTGTTGAAAATAGTTGAAGGGTTGAAGGAGAGGTTTAAAGGGTTTAGAAGATTTGGGGTTTAGAAAGTTTAGAGGGTTTAGCCTGAACGCAATGTTATCAATGCGTCTACCAATTGAACGGGAAAGATCTTCTTTTTTCCATCTTCCATCTTACTTCTTATTTCTTACTTCTTCCGTCTTACTTCTAACTTCTTCCATCTGAAATAACTCCCTTCTCATTATTCCATGAACGTTGAAAGAACGTAAGATGAACGTTGTAGCACTGGCTTTCCTATGGAGTTCCTACGGACCTTCCATGAACCTGGCATGAACCCAACGGGAACCTGCGCAGGACCAGGAGAAGAAAATCCATAAATTGAAGCTGGCTAAATTCTAACAACGATGAACATAAAAGGAAAATGGAAAGGGCAATACACTTACGTGGAAGGTTATCCCGCCGGTGACCTGGACAAATCCGTTCCTTTTGAAATGGAATTGATACCCAACGGGATCGAATTCGAAGGTTTCTTCACAGATGAAGAATCGAAAGAACTGTTTACTGAACCCGGTGTGTTGAGAGGTTTTTTGGAAAATAATTTCATCAGCTTCAGCAAATGGTATCCCTGTTACTGGAGTATTTCCGAAACGGGCGTAACCGAAGTGCTAAGAGATAAAGCTTCTCACGAGATCTGCTACTCAGGCGAATATATCAATGACCATTTTGAAGGTGAATGGGAAATACCCAGCTATTTTACAGATGACAAAAGAATGTATGTAGAGATCACGGGACGGGGCACCTGG
>Ga0247806_10000497_pt1 | contig 24519 bp, 19 predicted proteins | sample UWRJL059202B1_FD_179935 | JGI IMG/M metagenome (GOLD analysis project Ga0247806, IMG submission 179935) | Plant litter microbial communities from Arlington Agricultural Research Station in Wisconsin, United States - UWRJ-L059-202B-1 | ecosystem: Environmental > Terrestrial > Plant litter >... | reverse complement strand
GGCAACCGGGCATATGGTGATGAACTTCTCTGCTAATTTGTTAGGTCTGGACAATGCCGCTACTCCTTTTGGACTAAAAGCTATGGAAAGTCTGCAGGAACTAAATCCAAATAAAGACACTGCTTCGAATGCGCAGATTATGTTTTTATGTCTTCATGCATCTGGCCTTACACTAATTCCAGTAAGTATCATCGCTATCCGTGCATCATTAAACGCAGTTAATCCGACAGATATTTTTATCCCTTGTATGATTGCAACATTCATGGCTACGATGGCCGCTATGATCATTGTCTCTTTTAAACAAAAGATCAATCTACTGCAACCTGCAATCCTTGTATGGGTCTTGAGTTTATCGATTGTTATTGCCTTGCTGGTCTTGTACCTTGTCAGCCTAAAAACAGCCGAACTACAAACTTTCTCAGGAATATTAAGTAATGGTTTGTTGCTGTTGATTTTCCTGCTGATTGTACTGGGCGGAGTTTATAAAAAGATAGATGTGTTTGATGCTTTCATTGAAGGCGCTAAAGGTGGCTTCGATACTGCCATCAGAATCATACCTTACCTCGTTGGCATGCTGATCGCGATAAGTTTATTACGCACGAGTGGAACATTTGAGATTATTATAAACGGGATGAAGTATGTGTGTACAGCTTTGGGTGTAGACTCGAGATTTATCGATGGAATTCCAACTGCTTTAATCAGACCTCTTAGCGGTGGTGGAGCAAGAGGAATGATGGTAGATACGATAACTACTTTTGGGGCGGACTCTTTTCCTGGTAGATTGTCAAGTATTCTTCAGGGTTCTTCAGATACCACATTCTACGTCGTAGCAGTCTATTTTGGTGCAGTCAACATTAAAAATACCAGATATGCAATTGGCGCAATGCTTTTAGCAGACCTTGTTGGGGTCTGTACTGCAATTGGCTTGTGTTACCTATTCTTTGGATAATCAGGCTAATCCGCTTTGCTTACTTATAGAGAGTTCAGAAATTATGCGTTGCAGAATTGTAGGCTCCACAGCAGCATTTTTAGATGTTCTCCATGTAGCAGAACTATCAATCCAAACACAGAATGAGTGATACCCATCTACTATTACAGCATAAGTTTCATGAAAGTCATCTTGAATACGCATACAAAAACCTTTAACGGGCCTTCCCTGTATGTCGAATTGGAAGTTTAAATAATCGCTTAACATATCAAATTTGGTTAGTGAGATAATAACAAATCTGCTACTTAAATGTTTCACTAACATCAAGTCCAGAATAACATATTGTTAAATCAATTTATTTATGTCAGCACCCACTATTACCGCTATTACAGAGTTAGATAAGTCTCATTACAAAACAAAAATATATTCGGGTGGTCACTTCATCTATTCTGATGAACCGGAAAGCCTTGGCGGCTCAGATGAAGGGATGACTCCTGGAGCATTACTCCTTGCAAGCCTGGGAAGTTGCACAGCAATAACTATCCGTATGTATGCTGATCGAAAAGAGATGCCATTAGATAGCATAAAAATTGAATTGGAAATTTGTAGTGAAGAAGAGATGTCAGCTCTAACAAAAATTAATAGAAAAATCACCTTTGAAGGTAACCTAAGCGGCGATCAGCACAATAGACTTCTTGAAATTGCTGATAAATGTCCAATTCATAAGATGCTAAGCAATCCAATAAAGATTGAAACCATTAGTTAAAATAGCACTGTAATCTAGACAGATTCTAATATAAAATATAATAATTAGTACATAAATGATTAGGCAGCGAATTGAGCGTTGACTTTCTTAATTAAGTGATCTATATCAAACGGCTTAGCTATGAAATCATTTGGAGAACCCTCTTCGTTTAACAGGTTATGGAGATTGTGACTGGCAGAAATCATGACGATAGGAATGTCTTGAAGTAAAACGTCGCCTTTTATAGCTCTACAGATGTCTCTTCCATCGATACCGCCAAGCATAACGTCAAGTAAAATGAGGTCTGGCCTTTGAAGGGAAATAGTTTGCATAACTTCACGACCATTCGTTAGTGTCGAAACTTCATAACCCTCATCCTCTAGAATAATCTTGATAATGTCGACAATATCATTGTCGTCATCCACAGCTAGTATCCTTCTCAACTTCTATTAATTACTTGTATCATGTATTGGACACACTTAAGCTATAAACATGCCAATTGCCATTTTTTTCAATATTTTATATTAATACTAATTTTATTAGCATATTTACACATCATAAAATTTGGAAGATGTTATACGCAGTAGTAGATATTGAGACGACAGGGGGATTTGCTTCAGGAAATGGGATTACTGAGATTGCGATAATTATTCATGATGGGTCGGCAGTTTTAGATCGTTATGAAACCTTAATAAATCCAATGCAGGATATACCTTCCCACATTGAGGCGCTAACGGGTATAAGTAATGTGATGGTTGAATCTGCGCCATTATTTAGTGATGTTGCGGAGAAGGTTTATGAGCTTTTAAATGATAAAATCTTTGTTGCACACAATGTGAACTTTGACTACTCCTTCATTCGGCATCAATTAGCTGTGGCGGGTTTTGATCTGCAATGTAAAAAGCTTTGTACGGTTCGAATGAGTCGTAAAATTATCCCTGGTCATCGTTCCTATAGTCTTGGGAAACTTTGCAACGATTTAAAAATAAATCTCAATAACCGTCACCGGGCTGGTGGTGATGCTGATGCGACAGCTATCTTACTCGCACACTTATTAAATTGCGATTGCGATGGACACATTAGTATTGCCTTAAATAAATTCTCGAAGGACCATATTCTGCCTGCAAACCTACAGAAATCTGAGGTGGAGAAATTACCATCAACTACAGGCGTTTATTATTTCAAAGACCAGAAAGGAAAAGTGATCTACGTTGGAAAGGCGAAGAATCTTCGCAAGCGGGTTTGTTCTCATTTCACTGGAAATAGTACTAGTCGTCAGCGCCAAAATTTCCTTAAAGAGATCCACAACATTGACTTTGAAGAATGTGGAACAGAATTAATGGCTTTTATATTAGAGGCGACAGAAATTAAAAAACTTTGGCCACCTTTTAATAGGGCCCTCAAAAGCTTCACCCAAAAGTATGGTTTGTACTCATTTGAAGATCAAAAAGGATATATACGATTGGGCATAGATAAATTTAAAAAGCAAACTACAGCCTTATATAGCTTTGACACTATCCTTGAAGGTCATAACTTATTGAGGCTTTTAATTAAGGAGCATCTATTGTGTGAGAAATTATGTTTTGTACAAACAAACCGTAGCGCTTGCACCGGTCACGAAGCGGGTAATTGTGCAGGAGCTTGCATAAACAAAGAGTCTTCTGCCTCTTATAACGTACGTGTAAAGTATGCATTAGATCAATTAAAGTCGATGCTTCCCTCCTATGCAGTTATTGATACGGGGAGAAATGAAGATGAACAAAGTTGCTTATTGGTGGAAAAAGGGATCTTTTATGGAATGGGTTATATCTCCAACTATAGTGATGTTCCGAAAGCTGATACCTTGAAGTCTTCATTACAACCCTATCAGTCAAATGATTACATCTTGCATATGATTTCTTCTTATGTTGAACGCTTTCCTCACAAAAAAATATCAATTTAACCCTTGCAGATTTACTTCCTAACTTCTATATTTGCGGCTTCTGAAAAGGAAAATGCATCCATAGCTCAGCTGGATAGAGCAACGGTTTTCTAAACCGTAGGTCATAGGTTCGAATCCTATTGGGTGTACGAGAGATTTATCTCTTAATTAGAGGCGACGTTGCTCCAGACGTCGCCTTTTTTTGTTTAAAAGGGCTTTTTTCTGGCTATTTGATTACTTCTAATGCCTTTTCGATAAACTCATCTCTGCCTTCAGCTACACCTTCGATGGTTTCTTTTACAAAAACATCAGGCTGTATACCTATACCATGAAGCTGGCTTCCATCCTGTTGTTTCACTTTTGTGCCAGTAAAGCGAATGAAGTATCCACCGGGCAACGTGAAATTAATAACATCACCATTAGCTCCTGCTGTAGGCTGTCCAACGATAGTGCCTAGCTTATACTGTTTAATAAAACTCATATAGCTCTCCGTATGACTGATTGCACCCCCACCAGTTAGAAAGATTATTTTAGCCTTAAGATGTGGCTTAGCGGGTTCCATAGACCAGCCTGATGCATCATATGATACGCGTTCATAATCCGGATGTGTGATTTGAGGAACGAACAACCATTTATTATCATCTTTAACTTCTAGAAGGTAACTAATGAAGTCGTTATTATTCTTCGGAGCACCTCTAAGGTCGCAAATGATTGCCTTTGCTGATTCTAATTGAGGTAGACACGCCTTTATTGCATTCATGTCCATGGCACTAAGGTTTATATAATAAACACTATCCCTTAGACGCTTAATAGTTGTCGTGTCAACTTTGTACCGGATCATATTCCGCTTCATTTGGAGTTTTCCTTCCTTACCTGTAGCAGACAGATATTTAAGTGATATTTCCGAACCCCTTGGGCCATTGAAAAGCTGAGCTAATGCCCGCACATCTTTCCATTGTTCAGATCCTGATATCGTATTTCTTAATGAATTGAATTTTTCCATTGCTGGTCTGCCATCAATGGAGCTTAGAATATTGCCAGGTTGCATTTTCAGGTCACCCTTGGCACCTGGTAAACTGTCGACCTGAGCAATGACTAATTTACCTTCTACAAATTTTGTTGCCAATGGCACATTATAGCCCTTGAAGGTATTACTACCCCTGACACTAATATGTCCGTCCTTCAGCTTCTCAGTCATCAATCCTAAAAGCTCCAGGTATTCATCAGACGTTTTAACTTTATACGCTGCGGATAGTGCTTTAGAAAGTTCGGCTTGCCAATCTGGTTTCACTTCTGAGTGATAAGGGTAGAAATGTTGAAAGATGTTCCAGGTTATAATGATACCTGCCAATCGTACATAGGGATCCTGATCACTAACCTTATCTGGTTTTGCTTTACGAATAGCAGCATTTAATGCTTTTAACTTAAGAGAGTCAGTAACTGGAAACGTGTTTAGCTTATCACCCATTAAAACCAAGGGAATAGTAACGGACAGACCATTCCCTACTCCTTTTTTAATGGTCTCCCCAAATTTTGCTTTCTCTTCAAATATTTCCTTCTCCACTTTATAAATAGTATTGTCTTCTATAAGAAGCGCATTTTTACCCTCAGGAATATCTTTACTGACTAATTTATAGTTGTATCCTGGAGATCCTCCAATCCAATCCTTTGGCCCATTTTGATCAATAACTTCGAAAGACCCATTTTTAATTGGCAATGGCTTCCAGCTACCATTCTCTTCTACCTCTAATTGGAAATTATCAACCCACATTTTTCCCATACCTTTCAAGAAGGCACCGTATACAATAGTCTTGGCATTTTTATCAACCATGCCTATTATTTGATATGATGCCCATTCAGAAGTGTTAATTGGCTTTGACTCCAGAAAACCCATGGTCTTATCAGATTTATCAACCCTTAGCCACATTTTCACCTGCTCGCTGTTAACGTTGGCCTTTAAATTAGCACTGAGGCGAATTTTCTTACCCTGAAAGGGTATCGCATTAATATCATTAGATAAATGCCCGGTGCCATTACTGCTCAAATCAATGGAAGTTACCAACCTGTTAGTTCTGATACTTTTATAATATCCAGGTTCGACTCCGTAACCAAAATGTTGCCATGTAACCGGCATATTGAATGTGCTACCAGGCGGTGTAATAGACCTTAAATCAAACGTAATAGCCTCTTTCTCTCCGGAAATCAGAACAGATGGTGCAATAGGATTAAACAAGGATTTTAACTTCTCTTTGAGAATTTCGCTATTTCCTGCATTTTCAATTTCCTTAACACCATAATAGAGGAATTGATCCCAATTTACGTTGGAAGCTTCTTCAGAAGGATGAAAATACCTTACATATCCATAGACTTTAGCAAAAGTGTTAAGGTTTGACACTTTCTGTTCCTTGCTAACCTGCGCGGTTGCCTGGTAAGTAATCAATAGCGCGAGCGCCGGAAGAATAATACACTTCATGTTTTACTGCGTTAAAGGCTAAATGTAAAGAAATGCTATGGGTGAATAAGCTTCTTAACATTAATTAACTTTTGGCCACATATAACGCTCCACCTATCATGATATATCTTTAACTATCCATAAAGCATCTATACACCCTCGCTAGGGCAATTGGCTATAGCGACGCCCTATAGATGCTCTATCGAGGCCCTAGAGATGCCCTAGAGACCTATAACAAATCCCGAAAAAACGTCAAATAGAGCAAATTCAGAAACTAAAAGAACATCTGTTTCGTATATAAAAGCAATCTGTACCAACAAAGAGTTATTAATGGGCAAATTTGCTATAAGTTTTTTCTACATCACAATTCTTCTGGCAATCTCAGTTAAATACACAACTGTGTTCCTTCCATCTTCATTTTTAAATAAGCAAGAAGTGACTGATCAGAAAGATAAGTCAGAAAAAGGTGAATCTTCTGAAGAAGAGAAAGATTCCAAAGATGACCTGAAAAAGAATGAATTTATAAACAATCAATCGGACTACTTCATAGGCAAACTAAGTAGTCAATCGAACTTCGGCGATCGGGACGCCAGTCTCCCATCCATCTTTCAAATCATACAAAAGCTACCACCAAAGACTTGTTAATGCTAAATATTATTTCAAATTATTTATTCATTAAACAAATCTTAACATGTCGAATTTCAAACTAAATACCCTGGCATTTTTATGCCTTATCTTATCTTCAATTGCATTCACTTCTTGTAAAAAAGACCGTGGAGAGAATCCTGAAACCTTAAATCCAGGACCAGATCTTAACTTCTACGCACTAACTAACGATAATAAATTGTTGGCTATCAATGCCAAGAATCCTTCCTCGATATTGTCTCAGGTAAGTATCTCTGGTCTTCAAACTGGAGAAAACATTATGGGTATAGACTTTCGTCCTGCTACAGGCCAACTATATGGCATCGGCAGTACAAGTAGACTTTATGTAATTGATTATAAAACCGGAGCTGCCCGTGCTATAGGCGCAACCCCTTTTGCTACAGCAATATCTGGAACTAATTTCGGTTTCGACTTCAATCCTACTGTTGATCGCATCAGGTTAGTGAGTAATAACGGACAAAACCTTAGACTAAATCCCGAAACGGGAACTGTGATGATAGTTGATGGTGCTATCAATGGTGTAACAAATGCGAAAGTTTCTTCAGTTGCCTATACGTCAAACCGTGCCGGCGCTGCATCAACTGTGCTGTTCGACATCGATGCAGCAACAGATAAACTTTACAAACAAGATCCACCGAATGATGGAAAGCTTGTTGAAGTTGGTAGCCTTGGAATTGATGTTGACGAGGTCGGTGGATTTGACATCAATCCTGATGGTAGCATAGCCTTGGCAGCATTGCAAGTTTCTGGTAAATCTTCACTTTTCACAGTGGATATAGCAACAGGAAAAACTTCAAAAATAGGTGATCTGAGCGGAACAATTACTGGAATTGCAATTCCGACTGAGCCTGTTGCTTTTGCAATCTCGTTAGCTAATGAGTTGTTGATCTTTAATCCTGCTTCACAAAATCCTACAATGGTAGCGAAAGCAATAACCGGAGTTCAAACTGGTGAGAGTATCATTGGATTAGATATGAGACCTGTAAACGGACAACTTTATGCCTTAGGTTCTACAAGTAGGATTTATACAATTAATGCTTCTTCAGGAGCTGCTACAATGGTTGGTACCGGTCCATTAGCTACCCTTATACCTGCAACAGCTGTTGGTTTCGATTTTAATCCAGTTCCAGATAGAATCAGAATAGTTGGTAATAATGGTCAGAACTTCAGAATCAATCCTGCAGATGCATCTTTAACGGTTGATTTGCCTATTTCACTAGCTACAGCAAGCATCACTGGAGCGGCATACACGAATAACTTTGCAGGTACAGCTACAACCACTTTGTACGACATCGATTCGTCAACTGGCAGATTATACAAACAAGATCCACCAAATAACGGTACCCTTGTTGATGTTGGTCCGTTAGGAATTACAGTTGAAGCTGCAAATGGATTTGATATTGGTGGCACAAGTGGAATAGCTTACGGAATTTTCACTGTCGGAACCGTACAACGTTTATACAGTGTTAATCTAACTTCGGGAGCGGCAACAGCAATCACTACGATTGCAACACCGGTTCGCGGATTTACACTAGGTCTTGGATTTTAAAAGATCAATAACGATTTAGTAAAAGGCGCTAGGAAATTCCTGGCGCCTTTTTTTGTGAGTGTACCTTGATTTTTGTTAAGTGTACTTCGAATTTTTGTAAGTATACCTCGAACGATATAATCTTTTATCTTTGTAGTCGAAATGATAAAACTGTTTGTTGTGGGTTTCCCACTTGATATAAATGATGCGGAGCTGGTTGAGCTTTTTGCTAACCAAGGTGAAGTTTTGAACGCTCATTTTGTTACTGATAAATTTACGAATAGACATAAAGGATTCGGTTTTATCGAAATGGCCGATGAGGATGGTGCAAATCAGGCAATCGCTGCTTTGAATGGAATGGTTATCAAAGGAAGAAAGATAACTGTTAAGCTTGCGGATGAGGATCGCGTTCAAAAACCAAGAGTATTCAAACCTAATCGATTCGATAGTGATGTAAAAGAGACTCCTGCGGAAGAAGCTGAATTCAGTACCAAGCGGCCGAGAAGAATCAATTTGCAAGATAAAAAACTTTAATTTTTTGAGATTTAAATTCGTCTTTTTCCTTTGTCTGTTCTATGCAGCAAGTATAGCTAGAGGTAACTCACAAGTACTGAAAAAACGAACCGTTACTTTGATGGGTAGTCGGTTTGACATAACAATTGTCGATAGAGATGGCCCTTCTGCAGAGGCAAATATCGACACTGTGATCAAAGAGGTAACCAGAATAGAAAATCTAATATCCGACTGGAGGTCTTACACTCAGGTCTCGGCTGTAAATCAAAACGCAGGCATTAAGCCAGTTAAAGTAGATAAAGAAGTATTTGATCTAACGAAAAGAGCTATTCGATTGTCTGAGCTTACAGATGGAGCATTCGATATCAGCTTTGCGGCAATGGATAGAATCTGGAAGTTCGATGGATCAATGTCGAGCATGCCAGCTCCAGATGCTATTAAGCAATCTGTGGCCAAAGTTGGGTATAAAAACATCGTTCTGGATGAAATAAATAGCACTATTTTTCTTAAGTTGCAAGGAATGAAAATAGGCTTTGGAGCTTTAGGAGAAGGATATGCTGCAGACCGTTGTCGCTCGCTTATGCTAGCCAAAGGAGTCAAAGCTGGCATAGTAAACGGTTCAGGCGATATGAGCACCTGGGGTACGCAACCAGATGGGAAACCATGGACTATTGGCATCACTAATCCTGCACAACCGGAAGATCTACTTGCGGTAATTCCATTGAAGGAGGTCGCGATTGTCACATCCGGGAACTACGAGAAGTTTGTAATGTTTAACGGAAAGCGATATTCTCATATCATAAATCCTAAAACAGGTTACCCTGCAACTGGATTGAAAAGCGTAACTATCATAGGCCCAAGTGCAGAAGAAGCAAATGGATTAAGCACTTCCACGATGGTATTGGGAAAAGTTGCAGGACTTAAGCTCCTGAAAGGTTATCAAAAGTTGAGTTATATATTGATTGCAGATGATGGCCAGATCTACGCAACTCCTTCGTTAAAGATACCTAAGAAATTACGCGGTCGAGCTGCAAATTAGTAGCAGTCCATTAGTATTTGATTGTGGGCTTGGTAAAAGCTAACACTTTTTTGATGGTGATCCTGACAGATCAGTTCGAATAATTCGATCAAATCTTTTTGCATTGCCAGGGAACCACATATCATTATTACTCCCCCACTTTGCAATGTACTGGCTACAAATTCTTTGTCTCTTGAAAGCAAATCTTTAACGTACTGCTTTTCCCCATCCCTGGAATAGGCAAAATGAAGTGTGGCTAGGTGTTCTTTTTGAAGATTCTGGTTTAGAATTTCTTCATATAGAACAGATGAGCTTAGGCCTCGGAAGCCGGCATACAGCTGGCAGTGAACTTTGTCCACGTTATTAGATATCATCCCTAAAAACGGTGCTATACCAGTTCCATTAGATATCATAACCACATTGGATGCTTTCTTCGGAAAATAAAAATGAGGATTAGGCTGAACTTCTGCTTTGATAGATCCCCCTACTTTGAGATTGTATAGAAATTCAGAGCCTAGTCCCCCATTATGCAACCTAACACTAAGGTGCAGGTCCTTTTCTATCATACCGATTGAATACAAACGCTCCCTATGGTCATTTGCTGGATAAATGGCCAGCAAATCTCCCGATAAATATTTTTTATTGTTTTTAGGCTTAAGTCGAATCAGAAAAGCACCCTCTTCATGCGCGATGTCTGTTTTAGAGACCACAGTGAATACCTTTAATTTTTTAGGTATGGCTACTGAAGTATCTATAACCAGAGGAATTTCCAATTCTGATTTCTGCGACCAAAGGCTCGCCCACTGATTAAGATCTGCGGGTGATTTATCATTAACGGTATGAATCTCTAGAAAAGGAGTCGCCCAGTCTTGCTTTGAAATCGCATTATTGACTTCAAAAGCATATTGGCAAAAATCCGGGTAAGATTTTGATCCAAATCCAAGTACAGAGAATTTGATTTTATTGGTTTGAGGTATTTTATCTAGTAGCTTAATAAACTTACTAGCATTAGTAGGTGCGTCTCCTAAGCCATAAGTAGCAGTAAATACAACAATCTGCTGCGCTGAAGGATAGGTTTTGTAGTTATTAAGTTCAGTTATAAAAGACTTAATGCCTGACTTGACTAGTTGTTTATGTATGGATGTTGCAGAGCGATTGCTGCTTCCATTTTCTGAACCAACCAGAAGAATATGAGTTGCCTCCTCAGCTTTAAACTTGTTTTTTACCCGACCAGAAATGCGTTTAAGTGTAATAGCAAAACCAGAATAAATAAAGAAAAGGATATTGGCGGAAGCCAATGCTAGAACAATAGCCCAAATTCCACTCGCTCTTCCGGTATGGAGGTCAAGACTAAGATTCGTCATTAAAACGGTAGTTGGATAGAAGTGTTCCGTCAAAATATCGCCGGTGACCTGATTTATAGTGACTTCTCTATCTGTAAGTTTAATGGTATAATAATCTTCTACATCCTCTGAAAAAGGAAATTCAATAGATTGAACTTCTGATAAAGGGGTCGTTTTGAAGAAATTAATAGTGGAGATTGTGAGTTTAGGTTTAGATTTTATGGAATCGAAATCTACCTCATGCGTTATTTTATGCTCAGGAATAATTTTGAATCTTACTAATGATAGGTAAGTGCCTGATAAGGTGATGATCAGTATAGGTATTAACAATAGCCGACCTAATGTAACGTGGTAATATTGTGCAAAATTCTCGCGAACAATCTTTGTAAAGAATCGTTTAATTCCCCGCTGACGCTGTATGATGAGGACCGTTCCTGAGGTTGCGATGAGCAATAGTAAAAAGGCAGTAAGGCCCACAAAAAACCTTCCAAGCTCATGTAAAAATAACGATCGGTGAAGTGTAGTGACCCATTGAAAGAACTCAGATTGTTTTAATGCTTTTCCTAGAGGCTTTCCTGTTCTTGGATCGATATATACCGAGACATCCTTACCATCGTTGTCAATACCATTTACGATAACGAATTGGTTGTTGTCTACAGTTAAATCTGTGACTTCCAGAAACTGGGATTTAATAGCCGGAAGCGACTTTGCTAGTGTGATGTCGCTAAACTTTTCTACTTTATAGGGTAAGGTTTTTAAGGTAACCGGCTCAAATGAAAGTATTATTCCGGTTATCGCAGCAAGTGCTATTAAAAGAAAAGAAGATACGGCCAATGCAAGGTGGCTGTATCTCCATATAGAAATTGTCATGCTTTCAATTAAAGGTTAGTTCGCACTAAAGCGTACATACCGGATGTAATTAGTACCATCAGTTTTACCAGCAATTGCTTCTTTTGTCAAAGGAATTTCCAGATCTTTTACATAGTATTCTTTGTCTTCAACTGCTGTTTCGAAACGAATCTTGTATCCGGCATCCAGCTTTGTATCATCAATCTCTAGAACGGTAACACTACGATCTCCACCAGCCACAGAGGCTCCCGTTATCGCACTTATATTTGTTGGCTTTTTAGCGTAGAATTTATACCATTCTTTAACATCTTTATACCACTTTTTGTCAGAACCCATCACACGAAGGGTTTTCTCGTAGTTTCCTTTTGGATCTATTAACGAAACCACGATGTAAGCACCTTCACCAACATAGTTTTTCATTTGGATCATGCACTTGTATTTTGATGGAGCTGGTTTATGGGCATAAATGGTTGCAGGAAATGTTGCAACTAACGCAAGGGCAAGAAATAATTTACTTAGGATCTTCATATTATTTTAAGAAATCAATAGATACACTGTTTTTCGATAGGAATTCGTTTTCGCCAGCAAGGTCAAAAGCAGTTTCTTTAAACTCAGTAACGATTTCTTTCTTCGCACCGATTGAAACCAAATACTTAAGAATGCGGTCGTCTTTAGCTGTCATCGCTGCTTTGTGAAGAACCGTCATTCCTTCTTTGTTTTTGGCGTTAACATCTAATTTAAGTGCCTCAAGACTTTTGATTAGTGCCAGGTCATTTTTAGCAAGGGCAATGTGGTATAAAGTGTTACCGTTCTGTTGAGCGGAGGCAAGATCAAGCCCTTTAGTTTGAAGTAAATTCATTTTACCTATAAAGACTTCTGCTCTTTGAGGACTATAAGACTGAATAAGGTAGGCAGCTATGTTATCACCGGCAGCATCTACCACATTCAAATTTGCGCCTTTACTTAGTAAAAGATCTACTACTTCTGGTGTGTTACCTCTAACTGCCATCGCTAATGCTGAAACACCTTTCTTATTTACAAGATTGATGTCTTTTACTGAACTGCTCAACATCGTGATCAATTCCACATCTGGGTTTGAAGCCGCTGCATTCATAAAAGGTGTATTTCCTTCATTATCAATCTGATTAATATCAGCACCCTTTGATATAAAATATTTTATGATTTCTTGTTGTTTAGGTCTTCTAACGATCGCATGAAGCGCATTTTGACCATTTTTGTTGACTACTCCTGGTTTGATTTTAAGGCTTTCCAAATACTGATACACTTCAAGCGTATTGCTGCCACTACGTGAACCGGCACTTGCTAAGATCATTGCATTGTCATTGAATTTCACACCTTTGTCTATTAATGACTTCAATAAAGGAATGTTTCCTGATTTAGTTGCGTAGTTGAATGCAGTATTTCCTTCAGCATCAACACTTTTTATGTCAAGTCCTTTAGAAACAAAATAGTTTGTTAATGCAAAATCCTTATCGTTAGCTACTCCTAAAAGTAAAGCATTGGCGCCTTCACTTGTCAAATCCTTTTTAAGGTTAGCACCATTCTTTAAACAAAGGTCATACACTTTAGTATCTTGTTGTCCGCCTACTGCTGCGAAATTTGCAACAGAATAACCATGATTGTCAACCATATTAACCTTCGCTCCTTTACTAATCAGATATTCCATTAGTTCCACATTCCCTCTGCTGGCTGCCCAAAAGATGTAAGTTCTGCCGTCATGAGTTAGTTTGTTCACATCATTTCCTTTTTGGTTCAGTAAAAACTTAACATTTTGAAATGGTGTGTTCGCATTGATTGCGGTTACCACAGCATCAAAACTGTTAGCATTGAGTTGAGAAGGGCTATTGCCTTTAGTAATTTCAGCTTGAATAGCTACCGTATCAGGATTTGATTTCCAAAAACCTTGATCGAGAAAAACATTAGTTTGTGCCTGCGCTGACAAAGAAAACGCTGCAAAAAAGACAATAGCGAGTTTTTTCATTATTCTAATTAGTTAATTGATGAGCCTTCGAAGCACTTTTATAGTACCTTTTAGGCGTTTGCAACAAACTTAGCAAGAATCAGTCTAAATAAAAAGTTTAAATTCAATCTCTGATGTAATATTTCTAATAAGGTATTTTGAAAAAATTACCAGGTGCACACAATCATAATTTTTCTCTCTTATATCTTTGCAAGAAAAAACGATGAATACATCTAAATTATTCAGGCCTTTTAACCTGAAAACATTGAACATAAAAAATCGAATTGTGATGGCACCTATGACCAGATCATTCTCACCCGATGGAATTCCTACAGCTGAGGTAGCTGAGTATTATGCAAGAAGAGCGGAAGCGGAAGTAGGATTAATCCTATCTGAAGGCACAGTTATTAATCGTCCTTCCTCTTCAAATGATCCAAATATTCCTCATTTTTATGGCGAGCAAGCGCTGCTTGGATGGAAAAATGTGATAGACAAAGTTCATTCAGAAGGTGGCCAAATGGGTCCGCAGATCTGGCACCAGGGAGTAATGGATAATCATCATTCTGGATGGCTTCCCTCTACACCTTTCGAAGGTCCGTCCAGCCTTAATAAGCCAGGTTTTGAAAACGGAGTTGCAATGACGGACTCGGCAATTGCAGATACGATTTCAGCTTTTGGTCAGGCTGCAGCTGATGCAAAGACACTTGGCTTTGATACTGTTGAAATTCATGGTGCGCATCAATATCTGATTGATCAGTTCTTTTGGGAGGGCACCAATAATCGCAAAGACATCTACGGCGGCAAGACGCTCGCCGAACGTACCCGTTTTGGTGTTGAAGTTATTAAAGAGGTCCGTAAGCGAGTTGGTGAAGATTTTGCATTGATAATACGTCTTTCGCAATTTAAACCGGCTGCCTATGATTATAAGTTAGCGAACACAAGTGCTGAAATGGAAGCCTGGCTAACGCCAATGGCTGAGGCAGGTATAGATATTTTCCATTGTTCACAGCGCAGATTTTGGGAGCCTGAATTTGAGGGATCTGATCTAAACTTTGCGGGCTGGGCGAAGAAACTTACAGGTAAAGCAACTATCACAGTAGGCTCTGTTGGTTTAGATGGTGATTTCTTTGGCGCTTTTGCCGGACAAAGTTCTGCACCTACCTCTTTGGAAGAACTAGATAGAAGATTTGATAGAGGAGATTTTGATTTGGTTGCTGTTGGACGAGCTATTCTTGCAGATCCTCAATGGGTATCAAAAATTAAGAAGAGTGATACTGATTCGTTGAAAGGATTTTCTAAAGAGGCACTATCTACGTTAGTATAAAACTTCTTTAGTAATAAAACAAAAATGGGAACCTTGAATAAGGTTCCCATTTTTATATATAAGTATTTCAGATGGTATTTAATTTATTTTGGCAGCTTAATTAAATAGTTTCAATTGATAACTTTATTCTGGTTAAACCAAAACTCGTGAAGCGTACGAATACAGTGTATCAAATTATTGTAACCTGACGGTTTGGTGATGTAGGCGTTAGCTCCAAACTCATAAGACGCTGCTACATCTTTTGGATCATCAGAGGTCGAAAACAAAATAACGGGAGTGTGCCTTAAAAAAGGAATTTCTTTTATTCGTTTCAAAACATCTAATCCAGATAAACCAGGTAGATTGAGGTCAAGCAAAATAATTCTTGGTCTATGTCTATCCTGGGCAAACTGCTCCAATTTTAATATAGCATTTCTACCGTCTTCTACTACATTAAGGGTCAAATCACCCTTCACTTCTTTCACGGCATGCTCTAATATAAAAGCATAATCCTGATCGTCTTCAACATAAAATATATCCGGTGACATCATTACCCTATTTTTTAAAAGCTACAAAAAAAGTCGTTCCAACGTTCAACTCACTCTCAAACCAAATCCTGCCGTTATGCTTCTCGACTATGCGCTTGACAATAGCTAGTCCAACACCAGTACCTTCAAAATCTTTAACATTCTCCATGCGTTTGAAAAGTTCAAAAACTTTATCATGGTAGTTCACATCAATACCAATGCCATTATCTTTAATGCTGTAAACAATCTCCTCATTAACATCCTCACCCTGAATATATACAGAAGGGTTTTCAGATTTAGCACAATATTTTACCGCATTGCCAATTAAATTTGTAAATATCTGGGTAATCAGGGTTCTGTCACCTTTTAGGTCTGGGGTATTGCCTACTTGCACATCAACATGTTGGGCATTTATCGACACAATTACCTCTGAAATGATCTCCTTTAATAAGACAGGCATTTTGATTTCGACATAATCCAAATCAGATCTACCTACCCTTGCTAGCTTAAGTATTTCGTTAATTAAAAAGCTCATTTTGTCTGCGCCAGAAACAACACGGTCCAGCAAGCGCTTTCCTTTATCATCGATTGATTGATTTTGTGCTAAGAATAGTTCAGTATAGCTTTTGATTGAGGTTAAAGGGGTACGCAAATCGTGAGATATCGTATAACTAAAGGTATCAAGTTCTTCATAAGCTAATTTCAAACGCTCGTTAAGATGTCTGATTTCGTTAGCTTTCTTATTTATAACAGCATTTATCCGCTCTTTTATCTTCAGAACATTGGCAATTTCAACTTGAAGCCACTTATCAGAGGTATTTTTTACGATCTCTGTCCAGCTTTCAAAAGAGCTCCTAGGAGAGAGCATGTTAGGCCCGTCTGACCTAATTCCCATAGGTTTCTCAGGATTTCCTGCCCAATTTACCGCCATTAACTTCTCTGGCTTAAAGTATACAATGAGCTCACCCATCTCCCGCGAAAGCGTGCAGGCGCAGATACCACTTGCAATAGCTGAATAATGTATTGCAGGACTAAAAGCTGAAGATAGGTTGTATGTATAATATATCGAATCTTTCATGTGGCTTTTCAACCAATCAAATAGTTCTACCAAGTCTGTTTGCTCTGGTGTAACTCCTATTTTATGAAATGACCCCTCGAATAAAATTACAGCACCAGAAGCTTGAGTAATATCAAGTATCGTAGGCGTATATCCAATTAGTGCCTTAATTAAATCAGTCTCTTTTTCGATTTGAATAGAAAGTTCCTTTGATGCCTCTTTCATTTGAGCATTTCTATCATTATCTTCTTCTGCCTGCCTGTATTCTAGTGCAGAAGAAATTATCTCACCAATAAGCTTTGCACCTTCACGAGCCCGATAGTCTATAAATTTTGGAGTATAGTTGTGACAGGCAATTAAACCCCAAAGCTCGCCTTTTGATATTAACGAAATACTAAAACTGGATGCTACACCCATGTTTTTGAGATACTGAATGTGTATAGGAGACACAGCCCTAAGTCCTGAGTGCGTGAGATCCAAGGGCTCATTGGTAAAAGTAGCAATAGGACTATCCAATGTATTTACATCGGCAATTATTCGAGTAAAATTAAGTTTATAAAGTGTTCTAGCCTGCTTGGGAATATCTGATTCGGGATAGTGAAGGCCTAAAAAAGGCTCTAAATCTTCATTTTTAACTTCGGAAATCACCTCACCATGTCCATCCTCTAAAAAGCGGTAAACCATTACCCTATCATAATCAATTATCTTCTTTACCTCTACTGCAGCATTATCTAGCATCCCGTTTAAAGATTTTTCAAGAAGAATTCCTGAAATAGATCTTGCTACAAGACTTTGGATATCGTAGTTAACATTCATTGGTTCAAATTCAAGCACGAAATTATCGCCTGAAGAATGGATAATAAGATAGAACGGCTGACCGTCGATCTGTAACTTATATGGATTGATGATTTCAAAACCGTTCTGACTTTGTCCTAGTTGAATTAACTGACTAAAATCGATATTTTCATCTAGAGTGCTAACCCTGGAGCCAAGGTGTGATAAAGGAAGATTTAATAGTTCAGCAGCACCAACTTTAAAAAATTGGAGCGCATTCTCACTAACGAAAGAAATGTTTTTTGTTGTTGAATTAACTGCGATTAAAATACCATGTGACTGTATCTTACCTGGTATATGTATCGGTTCTATATCGCAGTTTGTTAAGTCTACGTTAAAATTATTCATAAGTAATGCGAATATAACTCGAAAAGACAATATGCCATAATTTGTTTATTGGGTTATAGCTTTACAACCTGCCCAGTCTTTACTGATTCATCACAAGCGAATGCTATAATCAGGCTATTTATGGCATCCTGAGTAGGATTTTTTAAATCAATGTCTTCAATGATAGATTTTAAAAAATATCTCTGTTCTCTATTGCAGAGTTCCTGATGATCAGGTTCGTCAGTTAAATCTATCCATTCATCTGCTTTTTCAAAAACACCTTTTCCGTTTAAGTCGGCATAATGAACCTTTAATGATTCAGTCTTGCTATGTGCCTCTATAGAGTCCGACTGGCCAGCTTTACTCGCATCTTTAGCAATAATGGACACTGAACCCTTAGGACCAAAGACGTCCTTAATAAAGAATGCCGTCTCGCTTACCATTGGACCCCATCCGGCTTCATACCATCCTACTGAACCATCTTCAAAACGAATTTGAAGCTGTCCGTAATTATAATTCCATTCAGGTATTTCATCAGTAAGCCGTGCCCCTATTGCGTAAACCTGCAAAGGTTTAGACCTTGTCATCTGGCACATCACATCTATATAATGAACAGCACAGTCAACGATTGGACTTAAGCTATTCATTAGGTTTTTATGGACCGTCCATTTAGGTCCGCTACTTTGTTGATTGAGATTCATACGCATTACTAAGGGTTTCCCCATATCCTGCGAGAGTTCAATAAATCGTTCCCAGGATGGATGGTACCTCAAGATATAGCCTATCAATAGTTTTTTACCTGCCTTATAGGCAGCAGTAGCAACCCTTTTCGCACCTTCCGCTGTATCTGCCAACGGTTTTTCGATAAAGACATGACATCCGGATTCAAAAGATTTGACCGCATACTCCTCATGAGTATCCGGGTAGGTTGAAATACAAACTGCATCTGGTTTGGTATTAGACAGAGCCTCATAAAAGTCACTGTAAAGATCGTAACCTCCACCTAGTTTCTTATTTAATGTGACTTTACTTTCCCCGGTAGAAACCAACCCACAGATTTCAAACCCTTCTAAGGTATGGTATGCAGTAGCATGAGATGCACCCATGTTACCGCAACCAACTACCAGCACTCTAAGATTCTTATTGCTTAAAGACATATTAAACTCCTAAACTCCATCCTTTTCTATATTCACGTTTTACAAACTGATTCACTTCATCAAAGTTAGTAACTTTTAGATTTTGCTTATCCCAAAGCATCTTAATATCTCTTCCAGGATAACTTATTCCACCATCTGCATTTCTGCGTTGCACATCCGTACCACGGATTGCCAGGTTAGCAATCAATAAGGTTTCAGTCAACGGACCGGCAATCTCAAATGGAGAACTTAAAGCGACTTTACCATAACCAGCTATAGCTGCTTCAGCCCATTGCGAATAGTGTCCTTCAACATCGCCCGGAACCCTTGTCGCTTTCGGCTTAGTCTTGTCTTTTGCATTCTCGCTTAATGGCAATAACCTCGGATTAGCACCGTAAGTATCGCAGATCATCTTACCTTTTGTTCCAATAAATAATGTTCCATTGTCCCCGAACGACTCATTTGGCAACATTTCTTCCGGACGTTCTGGCTTTATACCTCCGTCCATCCAATGCATCTGTAGATTACCTTTGGTATGTTTATTTTTTTCAAAGGTCATAATCACATGACTTGATGGAGGGCAACTTTCAGGAAAATATCCTCTTCTGAATTCATCCACATAAACACTACCGACGCTACATTCAACACTGATTGGTGTATCCAGTTCCAATATTCTAAATGGTGGTTCGACCAAATGGCATCCCATGTCACCAATAGCCCCTGTGCCGTAATCCCACCATCCTCTCCAGTTGAAGGGTACTAATTTATCTACATAGGGTTTGTAAGGGGCACTTCCTAACCACAGATCCCAATCTAATTCGGCAGGACTTGTCGCTTGACCAGTTGGCCACTGTATGCCTTGAGGCCATACAGGTCTATCAGTCCAACAATATACGGTATGTACTTTTCCGATTTTACCTGCATCAAACCAATCCTGAAGTTTTCGAACTCCTTCACCAGAAGAGCCCTGGTTACCCATCTGAGTAACAATTTTATATTTTTTTGCTGCTTCTGTTAAAATACGAGCTTCGTAAATATCATGAGTTAGCGGCTTCTGCACATACACATGTTTACCAAGCTGCATCGCAGCCATGGCAATCATTGCATGGTTATGATCGGGTGTCGAAATGACCACAGCGTCAATGCTTTTTGCATCTTTGTCGAGCATTTCTCTATAGTCACGGTAGTATTTTGCTTTTGGAAAGCGCTTAACAGATGCTGCAGCTCTTCTATCATCTACATCGCATAAGTACGAAATGTCTGATTTACCACCATTGAAAACTCCGGTTAAATCACTTTCTCCTTTTCCACCTACTCCGACTCCGGCAACTGATAGCCTATCGCTGGGTGCAAGGAAGCCTTTTCCTCCTAATACATGTCTGGGTACGATCATAAAACCTGCGGCGGCAATGGCTGTGGTCTTTATAAAGTTTCTTCTTGAATTACTAGCTTCTGATTGTTCTTTGTTCATGTGTGTCTATTTTATATTTGGTTTACTAAGATCTTTTATTCTGATATTTCTGAATTTTAGTGGTGATCCATGCCCTAAAAAGGCGATGTGACCTTTTTCAGAAAGCAATCCTGGATGTAGTTGTTTATCTGCTGCACCATTCTTTCGAGCTTCAGAAATGTCTCCATCTAAAATTACTTTACCGTTTAAAACCACTTTAATCTTCGGTCCCTTAACTGTTACTTCCTGGTAATTCCATTCTCCAACAGGCTTAAGGTATCCTCTCTTTGCAGGAAGAGTACCATAAACAGATCCATGGTACTGGTAAACATGAAGGTCTTTATACATTGGAGCCTCATTGTCAAGTATCTGTAGCTCCATTCCCACATAGGCAGCATCACCTTCTAAAGGTGTTCTAATGCCTAAACCGTTATTTGCTCCTGAGGTCAATTGGAATTCAAACCTAAAAACGAAGTCGCTAAATTCCTCTTTCGTATATAAGTTACCACCGGAGCCTTTGCCGGGCTTAGGATTTACAGAAAGATTGCCATCTTCGGAGCTGTAATCAGCGGTGTTGCCCATCCAGCTAAACATATTGGTTCCATCAAATAATACCTTAAAGCCTGATCTTTTCTCCTTTGCAGTTAATTCAAATGGCTTTATTGCTGGCAATTCTTTGATGTAAATGTCTCGGTATGCGACCGGTGAGCCATGTGCTTGCAACTCAATTTGTTCCACTGGAAATATTGCTTGATTCTTATCCCAGTAGTTTTCCAGAATGACATTGTCAGTCACTAATTCTCCATTGAGGTAGACAGTAACGCGATCACCTTTCATTACTATCCTGAAAGTATTCCAATGATCCAAAGGATTGTCTGCAACTTTCAAAGGCTTACTTGGATTGACCTGGTTATTATACAATCCACCAGAGCCAACTTGTGCCCCAACATTTGTTCTGGCATTGTCCCACATCTGAACTTGCGGAGTACCTCTTAGGTAAATACCGGCATCTCCCTCCCCTTTTTTATCATCTATAATTTTCCAATCCACAAGCATCTCAAAATCGCCATACTTTTTAACAGTAGCCAGATTATTGCCATGACTTGTAAACAGTAGCTCTCCGTCTTTTACAGTCCAGCTGTTGCGCATTTCTGCATCAGCTTTTACCTGCGCTGCTTCCAGTGTTTTAGCATCCATTTTAGACCGCTTTATTGGATCCGCAACAAGTCCTTTCCAGCCCTTTAAGTCTTTACCATTGAAAAGGGGTACAAAACCTTGCTCTTGCTTCATGGCATTGATATAGTTTTCAACCCGACTCTTGTTATCAGTGATCTGCTTGGTATTTAAAACAGTTAGCGCTTTGGTAAGCGTTCCTTTAACGAAGTCACCGCTGTAATTGCCAGACAAAGCGACTGCAATCACGGTACTTGCCGCTTGCTGCTGTAAAGATGGGTTGTCTAGATAGTTGCTTGCGAAGCCAATAGTGTTAAATATCTGAATCTCTTCAGCAAGCTTCAAGATACTGATTTGCGACTCTGTATCCTTACTGCGTGCAAACAACTCCCGCAGCAATAGTAAACGTTGTTCTGGCAGATGATCGCCCTTGGCTATTTGAGCAAGTTCAAGTTTGGATGTCCACATACTTTTCGCATCGGCTGAAAGATGTGGAGTAGCAAATTTGACAGCTGCAGCAAAATATTCCAAACTGGGATCAATCGCCGCTTCTGGCAAATAGGTGTCAACATTTTTTGCATTCAAATCTATTAATAACTTGAGTGCAGTAGATCGAGTGGCAACAAGATCTGCTGACCTGCTACCAGCAATTATCTTTCTTCCAATCTCACCTGCAAGTTTCAAATTACCAGATTTGAGCAATTGATCCCCATAAATTAGATAAGAAGCTACTACGTTAGTATTGTCGTACTTATAACCAACTTTATTGGCGGCAGCACTGAATAATGGCTCAGAGCTTGGATCAGCAATATATGATGACGCATAAAACACCATTTTAGATAAAGCTGGATCATTAGTATCTACTAGGCTGTTTATTTCGTTTGCTGCTGGCTTGTATTTTAAATCTCCCAATGCTTTTACGATTGCCAATCTGGAAGGGCCACTTGATTCAGGAAGGGCTTTAAACAGCGCAGCTTTTGATGCTGAGGAATTGATCTTCACCAATGCCCTTACCGCAGGATCAGCTAAAAACTGATCGCTCAAATACGGTAGCAGAAAAGGAACTGAGTCATCCTTCCCAATTAATTCAAACTGACTTATTAAAAAAGATTGAATTTGCGGATCGGTTATCTTGACCAAAGATTTGGAGTAAGCGCCAACCGCCACTTTTCTTGATGACTCTTTGCCTTGACGAGAAACGTGTTCTGAAAGTGCTGCAATAGCATACTCTGCTTTGGTTTTATTTGTTCTATCTTCAGATTCCAACTTGCTAACTAACCTGATCAAAACGGGTTGGGTCATCTTAGTCATCGTCAACGTTGCAGAAGTTAAATCTTCTGAACTCTTAGCAGGAAATTTGGAAAGTAAGGTGTCAATAGTATTATTTTCTAAAGTTAGTCGTCTGGATTGAGCGTTAGAAGTTGCTAGCCAGAAAAATGCAACCAACGATAAAGTGCCTATTCTAATTTTATTAAATATCATATGGTGCGCGCATTACCGGGTTAATTAATTTGTTAGCTGCAATATCATCAACAAAAATTTGAAGCTCAGGATCAAACTTAAGCGACCTCCCGAGCTTTAGAGCCGCTAATCCAATGTTTACAATATTGCAAGAGCGGTGGCCATTTTCCTCATTGAGCGCAAACTTCTTGCGCATTTTGACAGAATCGATGAAGCTTGTAACCTGGGGAGCTGGTTCAGGGAAAGCCGCCAGTTTTTTATCCAGGTCTTGTATGTCCGATTTAAACCCGGGATAAAGTTTTCCTTTCGGACCTTCCAGGTAAGCCGCTTTATCGTCGGTACCATCACCATCAAGAATGATTTGACAACCATCGGCATAGGTATATGTAATTCTTCGCCAGGTGCCAACAGCATCATAATGTTGCTGTGGCGCATCGATTTCAACTGATACAGGATTGGTATCATCTTTACCCAAAAAGTATTGAACAGGGTCTAAATAATGCTGACCCATATCGCTCAAACCCCCGCCATCGTAGTCCCAATACCCTCTAAAAGTTTGATGAACGCGATGTGGATGGTACGGTTTAAAAGGAGCCGGGCCTAACCATGCATCATAGTCAAGTTCGGCCGGAACTGGCTCTGGAACAAGATTGTCTTTTCCTACCCAATAAAATTTCCAGTCGTATCCTGTATGTTTTCCAACGGTAACTTTAAGTGGCCAACCTAACAGCCCACTTTCGACAAGCTTTTTAATTTTTGTCACTTCTGTTCCCATGCCATAAAAGACATCACTGAACCTGAACCAGGTATTTAATCTGAACATCCTGCCGTGCTTTTGAACTGCCTCAACCACACGTTTCCCTTCCCCAATAGTATGGGTCATGGGTTTTTCACACCAGATGTCTTTTCCTGCATTGGCAGCATCGACAGCCATAATACCATGCCAGTGAGGAGGGGTGGCAATATGAACGATGTCGACTTCAGGTAACTTGAGTAATTCTCTGTAGTCACTAAATGTCTTCAATCCTTTGTCGAGCATTCCTGCAGCCTGATCAAGATGCCTTTTATCTACATCACAAATAGCAACTACCTGAGTTCCATCGTAACCGAAATGGCCCCTACCCATTCCCCCTACTCCAATAACGGCTTTAGTCAACCGATCACTTGGAGCGATAAATCCATTACCTCCTAAAACATATCTTGGAACAATACTGAAAGCAGCTACCCCAATTGCAGCCTTTTTAATAAATGCTCTACGTAAGTTTTTTGATGCTATAGGTTCCATAAAATGTTTGGTTATAATCCAA
>Ga0247806_10000495_pt1 | contig 24623 bp, 26 predicted proteins | sample UWRJL059202B1_FD_179935 | JGI IMG/M metagenome (GOLD analysis project Ga0247806, IMG submission 179935) | Plant litter microbial communities from Arlington Agricultural Research Station in Wisconsin, United States - UWRJ-L059-202B-1 | ecosystem: Environmental > Terrestrial > Plant litter >... | reverse complement strand
GCGGCGTGCTGCCGATGGCGCTGGGCGCTGCGGCATTGGGCGCTTTGGGCCTCGCTGCCATGACGCCCCTAATTACCCTTGCGATTGGTCCGGACTTCAACCTGTCGGCGCATTATCTACTATATCTGGCGCCGTCGCTGCTGCTGTTCGCAGTGAACTCGACCTTTGCCGACATCCTGTCGGGGGCGGGCCACTTGCCGCTCCGGCTGCTGCTCGCGGTGTCTGGCATCGCCCTGCAGGCACTCATCTATGTGCTGATGCATCGCGGCGACCAGATCGTCGTGGCAAACTACGCTGGCGTTGCACTGTCGGCCCTTTTGACGGTCGCGGCTGTAGGGGCGCTGAATTTCACGCGCCGACGATCAGTGGTGCTAGCCACAGGGCCGTCATGACGGTGCCGGCTTGTCGGCTGGCATGGCTCGACATTGCCAAAGGCCTCGGCATGATCCTGGTCGTCGTCGGCCATGTGATGGCAGGGTCGGACGCAGCTTATGCGCCGCCACTCGCCACCGCGATCTACGCCTTTCACATGCCGCTGTTTTTTCTGATGGCCGGATTTACCCTGAAACAACAGGCGCCAGCGCGTTTTGCGCTGCGCAAGATCGCCGTGCTCGGCCTGCCCTATCTGGCTTTCCTCGCCGTCCTAGGTGGTCCGGCGCTGGTGCTCAGTTGCGGCTTTGGCGCGCCGCAATCTGCGTTGGGGATCGACAATTGCCCAGTCCTGGCACTCAAGCTGTTGTCGGGCGGCAGCCAGTTGGGCGGGATTTTTGGCGTTTTCTGGTTCGTACCGTGCCTGTTTGGCGGACTTGTCGTGGCACAGCTGATTTTGGCAGCGCGTGCCGGACCAACCCGAATTTCGGCGTTCGTCTTTCTGGTTTGTGCCGCCTATTTCCTGCCCGCCCAATTCCCATGGTCTACCAGCATTCTTTCAATCGGCAGTGCACCCATGGCAGCCGTGCTGGTGCTGATCGGGTATGCTCTTGGTCGGGCAAGCTGGCTGGACACCAGGATCGCTCTAATTGGTTGTACCCTATGTGCCCTAGCAACGCTGGCCGCCGGTGTGAGGATCGACTTCAAGTTTGCCGATTTTGGCGTCCCGCTGTTGAGCATGATGGGTGCGGCGGCGGTTTCATCGCTGGTGATCGCCTTATCGAAGAGCTTTGCCTCGGTGTCCGTGCTGGCAAATACGCTGGGCTATATCGGGCGCAACACGCTGCCGGTGCTCTATTTTCACCAGTCGGTCCATCTAGGTTTACGCCTCGCTGGATGGCATGGCGACATCTTGCTGATTGCGCTGTCACTTGCCGCTCCGCTCATGTTGCAAAGCGCAATTGGCCGCTCGCGCGCTTATCTCACCCGCCACATGCGGTTCGACTTATCCCGGAAATCCCCACGTCTCCACCGCCCTCTAGAATAGGTGCAGCAATAATGAACGGGGGCTGCAGTGGCATTTGGATTGGGCATCGGACTATCGGCATCGAGGATCGCGCCGCTCGCAACGGCATTGCCCAGCTTGCCGCCGGGCTATGCGGTCGTGACGTTTAACGGCAGCAACTTGCAGCTCGACGGCGCTTACCTGATGGTCAAGGTGCAGTGACCGTGGCCACAATCGATCTTCTCAAGCTCGGCGCTACGCAGGCGCGTCTTTTTGGACACTTGAACCAGAGCTATCCGCTGCCAGCCAACGCCGGGCTGTTTCCCTTGGTCGAGGGTCAGTTCTACGGTCAACTCGCAACCAATTGCCGTATTCTCAATAGCAAAGCCAGCACCAACAAAAGCATCAGCACGCGCAACCACCACAGGGCGCGTGGCGCTATCACGGAAATCGCCATGGTGCTGCCCAATTGGTATGTCGACCGGTCAACCAGCAAGCTGGAATATCCCAACAGCGCTGGAACGATCTGCGCTGCATCGATCGAATACCCCGCGGGCGTTTTTCATCGTCTGACCTTTGCCGGCAGCGTGCGCGAAGTGAACCCCGGCGGGGGTTACCTGGTCTCCGGATTTGTGCCCATCGCCATACCCGACAATGCTGAATTCTGGACCAATATCTGGTGTTCTTCTGCCACGAGCGTGGTATTTTTCAATGGTGCGACCGGACAGGTCGGTGGCAATGGCGAGCGCGGCACCGTGGCGACCACTGACGTGACCGATTTCACCATGGCCAGCCACACCGGCACGGCCCAGGTCTATGGCTTGTGGCCCGTGGCGCTCATCGGCCGCACCACCGCTAAAGCCTGCGCCATCATGGCTGACAGTCTTGGCGAAGGCGTGGGTGACGTCGGTGACAGCGCCGATCATGTGGGTCTGTTGGCTCGGCTGATCGGACCGTCTCACCCCTACATGAATTTGAGCCAGAGCGGGGACCGGCTGGAGCTTATGCTCCAAAGCGCCGCCAAGCGGCTAGGTCTTCTGGTCTATGTCCGCAGCGTGATCTTCGGGCTCGGCATAAACGACATCGGCGCCGGACGCAGCCTGAACCAGATCAAGGCGGACATGCTGCTCGCCTGGGCACGGGCAAAAGCCGAACTGGCGTCTGGCGGGAGGGTATTCCAGACGACGATCACGCCGAGCACGACGAGCTCAGACAGTTTTGCGAGCCTGGCGAACCAGACAGCCGCCGCGTTTTTTTCGATTGCAGGCAATGGCACGCGCGAGCAACTCAACGACTGGCTGCGCGACGGAGCGCCGATGAAGGACAATGTTGCAGCGATAATCGCGGCGGTCGACGCAATCCGCGCTGGTCACACCGCCCACCCGCTTGCTGGTGTGGCTGAATTGGCTGACGCCGTCGAGAGCAGTCGGAACTCAGGCAAGTGGAAAACTGATGGCACGGCCTATAAGTGGACAGGAGATGGCATACACCCAAGCAATTATGCCTACGTCCAGGCTGCGGATGCGGTTTTGTCAGACTTGATAGAATTGGGATTATAAACAAATACCATTGTGTATTTATACAATAGGTGGTCCATTAGATTTGCGTATATCGAATTTTAATATGCGGTTTTATTGACATAAATTATATTATTATTGATTTCTGAAAATATTAAACGCTGATCTTGAGCGACTTGGAACATTCACTTTGTCGCTCAAGGCAGCCTTGCCCGGCGGGCCGGAATTGATGGCCTTCGAACCCAACCGACGGGTTCGCTGCTATCATGCGAGATCGATGGAGGTGCCCCGTCTCGCCCCTGAACCAATAATTTGCGGGGCGCTCGAAATGAAGGTTTTGTTTGCCACAACCAGCCTGCCGCATCTGCAGACGACAGGTGGAGAAATCGCCAGCCAGGCATTCATCGACGCCATCCGCAAGGCCGGGCATAACGTCGAAGTTTTCGGCTTTGTACGCACGGCAGCGCCAGTTCCAGCAGGTTCGATAGCGGTGGCCACGCGGGCAATCGAAACTCGGATAGCGGGAATTTCCCGGTACGCCTGGCTCGCGCGGGCGCTGGTCCGCAATCGGCCTTATGCGTGCCAGAAGTTCGTTTCGACGCAGTATCTCCGTCAGTTGCGCCGTCAGTCGAGCCACCGGAAAGCCGACATACTGGTGCTCGACCATGCCCGAATGGGCTGGCTTTTGCCCTATGCGCGGGACCTGGCACTTTCGGTCGTGCTGATCGCCCACAATCACGAAGCAAAGCTCTTTGCCGACCAGGCGCGAGGGCAAGGCAGAGCGCTCCATCGACAGGCATTCAAACGGGAAAGCCGCCTGTTCCATGAGCTGGAGGCGAGGCTGGCTCGGGAGGTCGATCAGGTTTGGACTTTAAGCGCCGCAGAACAGGCCGCGTTCCGAGACATGGCCGGAAGTTCCCGCAAGATCGCGCGCATGGACCTGCCGGGACTGATTTTCGCGCCCTTCCCAGCGCCGGCAGAAGCCGAATTTGACATCGGGCTGCTGGGAACATGGGACTGGAGCGTCAATGGACAGGGCCTCGACTGGTTTATCCAAAAAATCGTCCCCAAGCTGCCCACTCATTTGCGCATAGGTATTGCCGGCAGAGGATCGGAGCGGATCAATGGACTTCATCCCAATCTAAGAGGTCTGGGCTATGTCGACGATCCAGCGGCATTCCTTCGGCAATCGCGCGTCTTGGCCATTCCCAGCACTGTGGGCGCCGGCATTCAGCTCAAAACGATCAACGCGATTTCTGCCGCCATGCCGACAGTCAGCACGACGATCGGCGTGCGGGGTATCACCGACCTGCCCCGTTACGTGCAAATCTCTGATAGTCCCGAGCAGTTTGCCCAAAAACTGCTGGACCAGATGGATGCACCACGCCCCTCTGCCGATGCCGGGCAGCAGTGGGCGCGCAACCGCCAGCTTCGGTTCGGCACGCAGGTCGCGGAGCAGCTGGCTATCATGGCAGCGCCCATTGCGGATGCTCGGCAAGTTGCTGCGGATTTTGCGCGGTGAGCAAACCACGCGTCTTGATTTTCACCGAAACAGCGCTGGCAATATCAGAGACATTTATCGCCAACCATTGCCGGGCGCTCGAGCGCTATGATTACGTTCTGGTCACGCTTTACGGCAAAGCCGATCACCATTTGGACGTACCCATCGTCAGGCTCGCTGGTACAGACAGGCCATCCGCACTGCGACGCATGGCGTTCCGCATGGGGCGCGATCCAGCGCTCGACAGGCTGATCGATCGGCTGAAGCCCGACCTTGTGCACGCCCATTACCTGCCCAATGGGGTCTTCATGCGACCCTACGCCAGACGCTATGGTATCCCGCTGGTAGTGACCGTCCACGGTCTTGACGCCACACGCCGGCTGCGGTCGCTCTCGGTTTATGACCAGGCCTATCGATTGGGGAGCGCCGCGTTGAAGCGGGACGCTGCGGTGATCCTGCCGGTCTCTGATTTCCTGCGAAATATTCTGATGAGCCACGGCTTTGAGCCGTCCCGGCTCCGAACCCATTATCTCGGTGTACCGATGGGGATTGCGCCTCCACTCGATATCAAGAACAACCCGCCCAGCATCCTGTTTGTTGGCCGATTGGTGGCCAAAAAGGGCATCGACATCGTGCTGGAGGCATTCGCGCAGCTCAAGGCCCAGCGCCCCGACGCCGTGTTGCACATCGTGGGTGACGGTCCCATGCGTGATGTCGTCGACAGACGAGCGGGTCAGATCGGCAGCGTTTTAGTCCACGGCGCGCAGCTACCTGATGTCGTTCAGCGCCTCATGACTGGGGCTCGCGTGCTGGTGCTGCCGAGCCGGCAAGCCAGGGATGGGGACGTAGAGGGGTTTGGCTTGGTACTGGCTGAGGCGCAGGCGCTGGGTCTGCCAGTTGTGACGTCAAATTTCGGCGGGACGGTTGAGACGATCCTACCAGAGCAGACGGGATTTGCTGTCGATCCTACCGATAGTGCGGCGTTGGCAGCGGCATGCTTGCGTTTGCTTGACGATGATTTGCTCGCAGCGACGATGGGCGGGCAAGCTTACGCCCACGCGCGGCACCATTTCGATCTGGCCAGGCAAACCCGAAAGCTCGAAGTGATCTATGACGATGTGCTGGCACAGGCAGCCGCGCCATGGCGCTAGACGAGCTTGACCCAAGCCACGCCAGGACGGCAGCGAGCGATGCGCTGGTGCTGCTGGATCATGCCTTGCCGGCCGTCATCATCTTCAAGCTCAGCGCTGCCTGGTATTATCCAAGTTTCGCACCCTCCGATGGCGCGCCGGGGCTGGACCTGGTCAATGCGCTATATCTGGCTTTTTGCTGTTATGGCACCGTCCGGCTGCTGTTCACGCAACCGCTCGCACTTCTATTTGCCGAGCCGATCTACCTCGCACTCCTTCTGACTGCCACAGCAACTTCGGTGTTCTCGGTTTCACCTGCGAACAGCTTTGGCATGCTGCGGACGGCACTGCTGTTCTTTGGTGCCTGTCTGTTCCTCCGCTATCGCTTTGCCCCGAATTATCTGCTCGCCTGTGTCGTCGCTATTCTGGGTGGGCTGATGCTGCTGTCGCTGGCCTTGGCCACAACCACGCCGTTGGGCGTCATGAGCGGGTTCGACGCCGGGCGCTGGCGTGGCGCTTTTAACCACAAGAACACGCTCGGCGAGAATGCCGGCATCGCCGTTCTCGGCGCCGTTGCGCTTTACATCATTCATCCGCGCACCCGCCCGTGGACCGCGCTAGCAGCATCGTTGGGCGTTTTATGCCTCTTCATGTCCGGCTCTGCCACCGCACTGGCAGCGACCGCCTGCGCGGGGCTCATCTTTGCGACTGCACAGCTAATCGTGTGGGCCAACATCCGGCGTCGGCAGGGGTTTGCGCTGCTCATCACGACCATTGTTCTACTGGCAATCGTCGGCGCCCTGACCCTGGGCGCATTGGCACAGATGCTGGAGCGCGACCTGACGTTCACCGGTCGCACTGCCATCTGGAGCCAATTCCTCTATTTCGCCGAGCAGCGTCCGTGGACGGGTTGGGGCTGGGCCACCATTTCCAGCACGGACGCCATGCTGCCGCTGATCCGGCAGACCCTCAACCTGCCCTATATTCAGACGCCGCACAGCGGCTACATCTCCTTGTTGGTCGAGTTGGGCTGGGTTGGACTTGGGCTGTTCGTCGTCTGGCTGGTCACGACCTTGATTGTCGCCTGTTATGAGGCGACCTTCCGTCGCGATGTGGTGGCTCCAGTCAGGGTCGCTTTACTTTGCGGTCTGGCGCTGCAAACGGCATTCGAAAGCACCTCTGGTGCCCTGCCCTCGCTGTGGCTTTTCCTGCTCTTCGCCGGCGCCACGCGCGTGACAGTACGCTGGCTCTAGACTGCGCATCGCTTCATTTCACAGCATGGCGACAAGGCCGGTCGCGGTCGTTCCGCTAGCCAGCACCGCCCTCGTCCTCACCGGCAGGATGGACCCCGACGATAGGCCGGCAAAAACCACCGTGTTGCCGGAAGCGTCGATCAGGCACACCTGCCCTTCGCCACCAATATAAAGGGCCCGCGACACCTCGGCCAGTACAACACTATCGCTGGGCTCGATATTGCGGCACGAACTGGCTGGATCGTCGAGCGAACCGGCGTAGCCGGCATATGGGTCAGTCATGGCTTGTCTCCTGATGGTCCCGGCAGTTTAGGCGGTCCATTCCATCAAGGGGATAACTTGCTCTCTGCAGGCGACCCGAAACAGCCACGCGGCTGACTGGCCTTGCAAATTAAGCCCATACCGAAGTTTTGGATGTGAGGAATTCGCAAGCGTGGTAGGCAGGCGCGTGGATTGGGGAGACCAGTGTGACCAGCCAAAGCATGCAACGTATCTGCTTTGTGGCGAGCGAGACGCCGGAAGCCTCGGCCGCGGCAGAGCGCCTGCGCAACCGCTATGGCCACTATAATGCCGGCGAGGCAGAAGTTCTGGTGGCGCTGGGTGGCGATGGCCTGATGCTGCAAACCCTACATAGCACCATGCGGACGGGCCTGCCGGTTTACGGCATGAACTTCGGCTCGGTCGGCTTCATGATGAACACCTTTTCGGAAGACGATTTGCCCGCCCGCCTGCGGCTGGTGCAGCGCACCCGGATTTATCCCCTGTCGATGACCGTCCTCGATGCCATGGGCACGACACGAACCGCCCTGGCGCTGAACGAGGTGTCCCTGTTCCGGGCCACTTATCAGGCGGCCAAGATCCAGATCGTCGTCGACGAGGAGACCCGGCTCGAGGAGTTGATTTGCGACGGCATTCTGCTGTCCACGCCCGCCGGCTCGACTGCCTATAATCTATCGGCACATGGCCCCATCTTGCCGATCGAAGCGCAACTTCTGGCGATGACCCCAATCTCGCCATTCCGGCCACGGCGCTGGCGCGGAGCCATCCTGTCCAATCGCGCCGTCGTCAGATTCATCACCCGGGAAGCCGCGAAACGACCGGTCAGCGCGGTCGCCGACAATGTCGAGTTTCAGAATGTGCTGGAGGTCACGGTGCGCGAGGACCGGACGTTTGGCGTGACCCTGTTGTTTGACCCCGGAACCAGCCTCGAAGAACGCGTGCTGAGCGAACAGTTCCGCTATTAGGCCTGGTCTGACCATCGGCTGACGATGCTGTCGAGCGCCGGCCGCGGCCGATCCTCGATACTGGTCGTCGGCGTGCCGATGTGTACGAAACCGACAAACCGCTCCCCCGCGCGCGCGCCAAGCATTGCGCCTGCCTCGGCATCGAACGCATACCAGCGCGTCACCCAGGATGCGGCAAAGCCCAGCGCATGCGCCGCGTGCACCAAATTGAGCGCGACATTGCCAGCCGACAGCAATTGCTCGAACTCGGGCACTTTAGGGTGCGCCTGGGGCGCGGAGATCACGCCAATGGTCAAGGGCGCAGGCAAAAAGCGCTTCCGCTCCACCTCAAGACTAGCCTCGTCCAGGGACGGATTGTTCCGACCCGCGATTTCCGCCAGCCGCTGTCCAGCCTTGGCCCGATTGTCGCCATCGATGACGATCAACCGCCACGGCGCGATCTTGCCGTGGTCGGGCACCCGCGTGCCGATGGTCAGGATCTGCTCGAGCTCGGCAGCATTCGGGCCCGGCTCCTGCAAGAACGCGATCCCGACGGAACGGCGGGTTAGCAGATAGTCGCGCACAGGCAGATTGGCGGGCATCGAACGGCTCCAGTGTTTCACGGCCTGTTTAGCAGAAGTGAAGGCCGCGCCACGACAAATTTGGTTGAGCGGCGCGAGATCGGTTTTATTCTCGTAGGCTCTGTGACACAGCTTCTCCCCAATCGCTTATTACCAATGCGAAACGCGTCACGCAGCAGGAGACGACATGCGCATGCGACAAACTCTGGTCCTGTTGCTTGCCGTGGCGATGGCTTTGCCGGTGTCACAGGTCATCCTCCCGTCACGCGTTTTTGCGCAGGAAACGGCCGCAGAAATGCCCCCCATGCCACGGCCCCGTCCTGACCCGGCATCGCTGCCTGGTGGGCGGCCCGCCGGCTCGAACACCGGTCCAAACCCCGCCGCAGACGCAATCGCCGCCGTGACATCGACGCCGCAGCCCGTCGAGCTGTCGGCCCGCATCACACCCGATGGCACGCCGATTCCCGATGGCTTGATCTGGCGGGTTTTCAGCACCAAGCCAGATGCCAGCGGCGACCTCGCGCTCGTCCAAAAATTTGAAGGCGGCACCGCAGATCTGCAATTGCCGCCGGGGGAATACGTGGTGCATGTCGCCTATGGCCGGGCTCAGACGAGCGAGACGATGTCGGTCGCACCAGGTCGCAACGACAAAAGTTTCGTCATCGAGGCGGGTGCCTTGCGGCTCAATTCAGCTATCAGCGGCGATATCGCCATCCCCGAAAATCTGCTGAAATTCGATATTCTGACCGGTGGCGACGAGGCCAATCGCACCCCGATTGCCGAGAATTTGGCGGCCAACGATATCATTACGCTCAATACCGGCACCTATCACATCGTCTCGCATTTCGGCGACATCAACGCCATGGTGCGCGCCGATCTGCGGGTTGAACCGGGCCAGTTGACCGACGCGACGCTCTATCACCACGCCGCGCAGGTCTCCTTCAAGCTGGTGTCCGAAACCGGCGGCGAGGCCATTGCCGACGTGGAATGGACGGTGAAATCTTCTGACGGCGCCACCCTGTTCACCGATCTGGGTGCTTTCCCCACCACAGTCCTGGCCGAGGGCAGCTACGAAGTCAGTGCCGAGCAAGGCGAGCAAACTTTCGAGCGGGATTTCGAGATCCAGTCCGGCGCCCCGGTAGAAATCGAAGTCCTGACCTCGGCCAATTGAGCGCCGACCGTAAGCGCGGCGTCGGATTTGATGCAGTGCCTTTCGCTTTGGACTTGAAGCTGCCCTGCCATTGGCTCACCCTGCCCGCCAAACGACAAGAAAGAACATCCCATGCTTGCCAGCAATACGCCGCGCCGACGCTTTGCCAACCTCGCCATGGTCTGCCTTGCGACCGTCGCTCTGCCCGCGGCTCCCGCCTGGGCACAAAAAACCAAGACCAAGCATCCCGCACCGATTGCCGCGGCGAGTTCGAGTTTTACCGTCGATATTCCGACCATCGACGCCGTTGACTCCAATGTGGACGAAGCCACGCTGCGCGACATCTTTAGCGGCAAGATCGTCGACCATGCAGCTGCATTGGCTGACCTCACCGCCGCCAGCATTACCATTCCCGAGATTACACTGTCCGGTTCGACGCTGCTCGATGGCGTCCAAACCGAAGGCACCATAGTCTTCAGCGACATCGTGCTGTCCAATGTAGTCGACGGCGTCGCTGAAAAAATCACGCTCGGCGGCGCCACGACGGACAGCCATGGCTCCACTGCCAGTTTCGACGCCATGTCGGCGTCAACCTTCGATATTGGTGGCGTGCTTGGGCTCTATGGCTTGGTCGACGCTGGCGGCCAGTCCGACTTTAAAACCATATACACCGACCTCGCCTTTGCTGGTGGCTCGATCGATACGCCGGACGTGCAATGCACCATCGGGTCAGCGAGCGTCGCCGAATTCAAGGCCCGGCCACTCAAGCACAGCTTCGCCGACGTCATGGCCATCACATCGGCCATGGACCAAAATCAGGATCCGGACCCCAAGCTGCTGGGCGACTTCATGCGCATGTATGTCGACATGCTGACCGCATTCGAAACCTCGCCGGTGCAATTTGGCGGCTTTGACTGCGCTGGCGTGGATGATCAGGACAACCCGGTGACGTTTAGCGTTGCCGGCCTTGAAATGGGCGGAATGACCCCGGGGTTTTATCCGTCCTTCACCATCGACGGCCTGGACATTGGCGTCGAAGGAGACGGCCATGTCAGCTTTGGCAATGCGATGATCAAGGGCATGGATCTCAGCGGTCCGATCGCTGCTATCGAGGCGGCGCCAGAGGCCATTGACGAAGCTTGGCTCACTGCAAACGGCCGGGCGCTCATACCGGCGTTCGAAGGCTTTTCATTCAGCGATGTGGCCGTGGACATGCCCGACCCGGACGCTCCCGCCGAGCGGATCGTCGGGGGCATCGGCAGCTTCGACTTGACGCTCGGCAGTTATCGCCATGGCATTCCAACCGCCATCGACATGAATGCAACCCATATTACAGCGGACATCCCCGCCGACACGCAGGACGAGCAGCTTGCCCAGTTCCTCGCACTGGGCCTCAAATCGATCGATGTCGGATTTGCGGTCGACGCCCTGTGGAACGAAGCCGAGGATCAGATCGACATCAGGGACATCTCGGTGACGGGAGCAGATCTGGCGACGCTGAAGCTGGCCGGCACGATTTCCAATGTCACCGAAACGGTCTTCGGTCTCGACCTCGACGCGGCAATAGCTGCCGCCGCCAAGATTGCCATTGCCGATCTCAAGCTCGATATTCTGGATCAGGGGTTGTCGGACCTGATCATTGCCCAGGTTGCGACAGAGCAAGGCACCGACCCCGCAACATTGCGCACGGTCTATGCGGGACTGGCGCAGGGTTCGATAGTAAGCATTCTGGCGGACGCAGCCGATGCGCAGAAGCTGGGCGCCGCCATCAACAGCTTTACCAGTGGCAAGGCCAAGAGCCTGATCATCGATATGACCGCAAAAGCCGCCGAAGGCTTGAGCCTCGAGGACTTTTACGCCGCGGAGACCGATCCGGCGAGCCTGATCGACAAAGTCACCATCGACGCCACCGCCAAGTAACCAAAAGGGCCGCCATGCAGCGGCCCTTTCGCTTCAGGCGATCTGCTCGGCAGCTTTTTTCATGGCCCAATCCAGCAAGTCTTTGGCGACCTCTGGGGTACTGCCCTCGACATAGCAGCGTAGCTCGGGCGCATTGCCCGAGGCGCGAAAATGCACCATGTCGCCGGACGCGGTACGGAATTGCAGTCCGTCGATGCTCGACAGGCTGGCTATGCCCCGATCGCCAAAGAACGCTGCCGCATAGCCATCTTCATTTTGCAGCCGCTTGAGGAAAGCCGAGCTTTTTTCAGCCGGTACGTCCTGCAGGCGGTCAGCCAGCGCAATTTGCAGCGGCAATGCTGCCACCAGCTTGCTCAACGGCACATTTTGAGCAGCGGCCAAACCCAAAGCGCAAAGCAAAGGCAGCACAGCGTCGCGGGTCGGCAAGGCGCTCAACGGCCTGCCTTGGACGGCGATATGATCGCCGACGAATGTGCCGCCATTGGCTTCAAAGCCGACGACGCCATCGTTAGCCTCTGCCATAGCCGCCACCACAAAGGGTGAGCCGACCTTGGTGCGAACGACCTTGGCGAAAAACCCGGTGCGCTCGATGGCCGAATTCGACGTCACCGGAGTGACCACCGTCTTGGCGCCGAGATATCGCGCCGCCAACAGTCCCAGCACGTCGCCGCGCACGAAATTTCCCATTTCATCCATCAGCAGGGGCCGGTCGCCATCACCATCGGCAGAGACGATCGCGTCGAGTTTCTCGCTTTCGATCCAGCCCTTGAGCGGCGCAAAGACCGTGTCACCGAAGGCTTCGGTGTCGACTGCGACGAAGCCGTCGATCCGTCCAAGGCTGACGATTTCGGCTCCCGAGCGGGTCATGATGCGCCCTAGAAGATCGCGAGCCACGGTCGAATGCTCGAAAATGCCGATCCGCAGTCCGGCTAGCGCATCAGCAGGCAGGAGACTTTCAAAGCGCTCGAAATAACGCTCCGTTGCAGCGTCGGCCTCGTCGCCGATCGTCACGTCGAGATCTGGCACCTGATCCGTGTTCAGCGCCGCCAGAATGCCGGCCTCGTCCGCCTTGCTGATTTCGCCTGATGGCAAATAGAACTTCAGGCCATTGCGATCGATCGGAATATGGCTCCCCGTTACCATGATGGCTGGGCAGCCAGCAGCCATGGCATGGGCGGCCAACGCTGGTGTCGGCAGCGTGCCGCAATCGACCGGCTCCAGGCCGAACTGCGCAATCGCGACAGCGCAGTCGCTGGCGATCTGGGGACTGGATGGGCGAAAATCTCGCGCCAGAAATACCTTGCCGCCGCCAGTCTGACCGATGCTTTCCAGGTGCCGGAGAAACGCCGCCGTATATTGGCGCGCCGCCTGCCCTTCCAATTCCACCGCAAGGCCGCGCAAACCACTGGTGCCGAATTTCAAGCTCGTCTGACCCAATCCAAAATCCTCTTGTTAGTTGTTTGATGCGGACGAGATGGCCACTGCCGCTGCTTTCAGTCGTTGTCCGACCGGACATTGCGCATCTGCTTGACGGTGGAGCGGATCGCCTTGCCTTCCAGCCGCCGGCGTTTTGACGCCAGCGTCGGCCGTGTCGCAACGCGGGGCTTGGGCACAAACGACCCTTCGACGAGCAGCGCGACCAGCCGGGCCAGCGCATCCGACCGGTTCATCGGCTGATCGCGATGGCTATTGGCGATCAAAACGATGACGCCGTCCTTGGTCAGCCGCTTGCCCGCCAACACCGCCACGCGCCGCTTCATCGCCTCGGGAATCGATGGCGAATTGGCCAGGTCGAACCGCAATTGCACGGCGCTCGAAACCTTGTTGACGTTCTGCCCGCCCGGCCCCGTCCCGCGCACAAACGTCTCCTCGATCTCCGAAGGATCAATGGAAACGGTGCGGGTGATGACGATCGGATCTGGCATATTCGTTTCGGGCACTAGAGTGCGTTTATGGCCCGCCGGGGCGAGTCAGGTAGCGCGGTTTTCGAGCACCGGAGCGGAGCGTACATTGAGTACGTGAGCACCGGAAGCGGAGAAATACCACGCTAGATGGCCGCCTCGACGGGTCAGAAGCGTGCTCTAGTTCCGGTAGCGGCCGGCGAAAATTATCTCACCCTCGTGGATCGTCAGGCCCTTGATCGTGGCCCGATACTTTCCAGGCTCATCTGCAGGCACCACCCAGCCCTTCTTGAGCATACCGGCGAAGACTTTTTCGCCGATATCCTTGAAGTCCCCGGGTCCCAGCGCATTGTCCTCACCCAGATGGGTGAGGGCTTTGATTTCGCGATTGGACGGGCGCTGCGGCATGGCTCAGGCAGCCTTCGCCTTGAGATCGGGCGCGGTCGCGTCGGCCATCAGAGATACCAGCGCATCCATGAACGGTTCGACCTTTTGCCCCTCGGTGCCGAGACGACGGACCGAAACGGTCCCCTCTTCGGCCTCGCGGCGACCCACGACAAACATCAGCGGCACCTTGCCGACCGAGTGCTCGCGCACCTTGTAGTTGATCTTCTCGTTGCGCACGTCGAGCTCCGCACGAATGCCCGCAGCCTTGAGCTGGCTGACCAGCTTCACCGCGTACTCGTCCGCTTCCGACACAATGGTCGCAACCACGACCTGCGTCGGCGCCAGCCACATCGGCATCCGCCCGGCATAATTCTCGATCATCATACCGATGAAACGCTCGAGCGAGCCCAGGATCGCGCGGTGCAGCATCACCGCATATTGCCGCGAACCGTCCTCGGCGATGTAGGTCGCGTCGAGCCGCTCGGGCAGCACGTAATCCAGCTGCAGCGTGCCAACCTGCCACGACCGCCCGATGGCGTCCTTGAGGTGGAATTCGAGTTTGGGCGCATAAAACGCCCCCTCGCCCTCGGCGATCTCGAAATCATAGCCGGTTGCGCGCAAGGCATCGCCCAACGCCTTTTCAGCCGCATCCCAACGCTCGATGGTGCCGCCATATTTTTCCGGCCGCGTCGCCAGCTTGATGACGACATTCTCGAAGCCCATGTGGCCATAAACCGAATACAGCAAATGCACGAAGTGCTCGGTTTCAGCCTGGATCTGGTCTTCGCGGCAAAAGATATGCGCGTCGTCCTGCGTCATCTGGCGCACGCGCATCAGCCCGTGCAGCGCGCCATGCGCCTCGTTGCGGTGGCAGCAGCCAAACTCGGCCATGCGCAGCGGCAGGTCGCGATAGCTCTTGATGCCCTGGTTGAAGATCTGCACGTGGGCCGGGCAGTTCATCGGCTTGAGCGCCATGAGTTCGCCCTTGCCCGACAGCACCGGACCAGTCTCCTCGGTGCCAGGCACTTCGTCCGGCACCACGAACATGTTCTCGCGATACTTGCCCCAATGGCCCGACTGCTCCCAAAACTTGGAGCTCATCAACTGGGGCGTCTTGACCTCGACATAGCCCGATGAATTCAGCCGGCGGCGGATATACGCCTCCATCTGATTATACAAAACATAGCCCTTGGGGTGCCAGAACACCGATCCCTGCGCCTCGGGCTGGAAATGGTACAAATCCATTTCTTGCCCGATCTTGCGATGGTCGCGCTTCTCGGCCTCTTCCACCATGTGCAGATAGGCGTCGAGCTCGTCCCTGGTCGCAAACGCCGTACCGTAAATGCGGCTCAGTACCGGATTATTGCTGTCGCCACGCCAATAAGCGCCGGCCACCTTGGTCAGCTTGAACGCATTGCCGACGTCCTTGACCGAGCGCATATGCGGGCCACGGCACAGATCGATCCACTGGCCCTGCTTGTACATCTTGAGCGACTGATCGGCCGGAATGGCATCGACCAGTTCGACCTTGAAGTTCTCGCCGCGCGCGTTGAAAAACGCCTTGGCCTGGTCGCGCGTCCACACTTCCTTGGTGAAGGCCGCACCGCGCTCGATGATCTCGGCCATCTTCTTCTCGATGGCCGGGAAGTCTTCTTCCGAGAACGGTTCGTCGCGCTTGAAGTCGTAGTAAAAGCCGTTCTCGATCACCGGACCGATCGTCACCTGCGTCGTTGGCCACAGCTCCTGCACCGCTTCCGCCAGCACGTGCGCCGTGTCGTGCCGGATCAGCTCCAGCACATCCTTGGAGCCGCTGTCGCGCGTCACGAACTCGATTTTGCCATCGGCTTCAAGCGCATCGGAGAGATCGCTCAACACGCCGTTCCAGCGCATTGCCACGGTCTTTTTGGCCAGCGACTTGGAAATCCCTTCGACCACGGTGGTCCCGGTGGTGCCGCGCGGATAGTCGCGAGCTGCACCGTCGGGGAACGTCACCTTGATCGTCATCATAGATCTCCAGAACTTGGGGTTGCCGCAAAAAGCGCGGCAGGGCGCCTCTCTAGCATGGTTATTTGCATTATTGGAACTGCAATGGCGCAGTTACTTCCACCGCCCGTAGGTCCAGGGCACGTACCAGCGGGCATCGCCAGGCACGGCTTCCGGCACCGGATCGTAGCCATGCGTTCCACCCGGACGGCAGCGCACGAACCGCGCCAAGCCCATCCAGCCACCGGGCCAAAATCCAAAGCTCCAGATCGCGTCCCGCGTAAATTCCGAGCACGTCGGCAAATGCCGGCAGCTTCGCCCGGCAAAAGCCGACAGCGTATAGCGGTAGAGGGTGATCAGCACGATTGCGACAATCTTGAACGGCAGATCGACGATGCGCCAGAAATATTGGCTGATTTTTTGCATCAGGCTTTCGCTGCAACCGATCCTGCCGACTCGATCTTTTCCAGCGCCTCGACCACTGCGTCGAATACCAGCAAGGTCGAGGCATGCCGCGCTTTATAATCGCGCACTGGCTCGAGATATTTCAGATCATCCCATTTGCCCGTCGGCGGCACACCACCCGTCTGCAGCATCGCCTGCATCTGCGTGCGCAACCCGATGAACTCATCGACCGGCGTCCCGACGATTTCGCGCGCCACCACAGCTGCCGAGGTTTGGCCCAGCGCACAGGCCGAAACATGGTGCCCGTAGCCGGCAATAATGCCATCGCGAACCACCAGATCGACCTCGATCAGCGAGCCGCAGATTCGGCTGACCTTGCGAGAACTGGCGTCCGGCTGATTCAGTCGCGCGATCCGGGGAGCATTTGCCGCCAGGTCAAGAATTTTTTCGGAATAGAGTTCGCTGAGTTCCATCTTCGAGGCACTTCTGTTTCTTGTGGCGCAACGCGGCATTCAATATATAGGGGCTCGCACGCTGGCTGTCAGGGCCATGGGGAGCCGCTGGTCCGAAATCGCGACGCATGCGTAAAAAGAGCCTCGCGAACAGGAGCCATCAATATGGATGCCCCAACACCTTCACTTGCCGCCTTAACGGCCTCAAATACGGCTATGTCCATGTCGACAGCGCAATACCCTCGCCCCACCCAGCAGGAGGCCGAAGCGGCCGTCCGCACCCTGTTGGCCTGGGCCGGCGATAACCCCAATCGCGAGGGCCTGCTCGAAACCCCGGCCCGGGTAGCGCGCGCCTATGGCGAACTGTTTGCCGGCTACGGCCAGGACGCCAAGACCATACTGTCCAAGACTTTCAAGGAAGTCGGCGGCTATGACGATATCGTCCTGGTGCGGGATATCCCGTTCAGCTCGCATTGCGAGCACCATATGGTGCCGTTTACCGGCAAGGCGCATATCGCCTATCTGCCGCATGACGGGGTGGTCGGGCTGTCCAAGCTCGCCCGTCTGGTCGAAGTGTTCGCCCGTCGGTTCCAGACCCAGGAAACCCTCACGTCGCAGATTATCGACGCCATCAACGAGCATCTCGGGCCACGCGGCGCGGCGGTGATGATGGAAGCCGAGCACATGTGCATGTCGATGCGCGGTGTTCGGGCCCACGGCGCTTCGACCATTACCCACCGCTTCAGCGGCGTGTTTGCCGAAGATCGTACGGAGCAGGATCGCTTCTACGCCATGATTAACCACTAAGACTGGAACATTCGGGGTCTTGTGGCTAAATACGCCGCATGACCCTGACCTTTACCGACCCCGCAACCCTCAGTCACCAGCAGCTCGAAGAAGGCGCAGCTTTTGCACCGCGCTTCGATGCGGCAGGTCTCGTCACAGTCGTGACGGTCGAGGCTGGCAGCAATGACGTGCTCATGCTGGCCCACATGAATGCCGAGGCCCTGGCGCTGACGCTCGAGACCGGCTTGGCCCACTATTGGTCCCGGTCGCGTGGCAAGCTCTGGAAAAAGGGCGAAACCTCCGGCGAACTGCAGCAGGTGGTCGAGTTGCGTGTGGACTGCGACCAGGACGCCCTGGTGATGCTGGTCAACCAGACCGGTCGCGGCGCCGCCTGCCATACCGGTCGCAAATCATGCTTTTATCGGCGCGCCGATGTCAGCGATGGTATCGCCCGGTTGACCGACACCGGGCTTCCCAAACTGTTCGACCCGACTGAAATCTACCAGCGCTAGCCGCGGCGCTCGAAGATCCCAACGAGCAGCAGACCGGCGAAGAAGCCGCCGAGGTGGGCCTGCCAGGCAATCGATATCTCGCTGCCGGTGAGCAGCGGGAACAGCGGCACAGCAGCGTTCAGGACGACCCAGATCAACACGAAATATCTGGAGCGCGAATTGCGCCACAGCTCGGCAAAGCTTGCCAGAGTTCGGCCCATCACGACGGGCTCGCCGGTTTCGGGATGTTTCTGCACGATGACCGGCTGGAAAATGAAGCGCGTCGCCGCACCGGTCAAACCCGCTACGCCTCCCGAGGCGCCGATCAGATAGGCGCCGCTATACAGCGAGGTCACTGCAAACAGCGCTGCACCGGCAGCTGCCGACAAGAAGAACATGGCGAGCATCGGCCCCGCCCCATAACGGCGCGCTACGGGCGTGGCAAAGATCGCAAACCAGGCCACGTTGACCAGGAGATGATCCCAACCGCCATGCAGCAGCGCGTGGGTAAACGGCGTCCAGATCAGCGGGAGAGCCAGCCAGGCATCGCTTTCGATGGCTGCGACGATCCGCAGCGGCAGGAAGGCCCCCCACCGCACCAGCAGCAGCTTACCATCGGCATTGAGCACCAGCGTTGCCGCCAGATGCACCGCCACCAGCACGCCGATCACCAGTGTCACCGAGCCGGGCAACAGAAAAATCGGTTCGCGCACCCTGCCCTGTGCTGGCTCCGGCGGTGTATCTTGTTCGCGCATCACTTCACTCCGACTCGCCAGAAGACCAAAGGCTTGCAGATTTGTTATCCACAATGACCCGTGCACGTTAACCTTAACTTTCCTTTAAGCGCGCTTTTGCGGCCAGGGTTTGCCAAAGTGTTAACGCGGCAGAGACGGACTTCCCAGGAAGCGTCAGCCCGGGGGTTTGGCGGGTCATCGAACACATGCAAAAGACGAGCACCAGAGCACTCTACCAATACTGGAACTTGATCCGCGGCGCACGCAGTGCTCCCGAGCGCAAGGATATCGATCCGACCAAAATCCGCGAGGCCCTCAGCAACACCTTTATCCTCGAGTTGGACGAGACCGATGGTTTTTCGTTTCGTCTTGCCGGATCGCATCTGTGCACTGCCTATGGCCGCGAGCTCAAGAGCGGATCGTTCTCGGGCCTCTGGCATGAGCGTGATACCGACGCGGTCAATACCCTGCTGCGCGCCGTGACCGAAGATCACGCCGTCGCGCTGGTTACCTTCCAGGGCACGACTGCTGCCCAGACCAAGCTCAGTTTCGAAACCATTCTTTTGCCTCTGCGCCACAATGGCTCGACGCACACCCGCATGCTCGGCGCCATGACAGCGCTGGAAGAGCCCTATTGGCTGGGCGTACAGCCCATTGTCGAGCAGCGCATCACCGGGCTGCGGTTGCTGTGGCCAGACGACAGCGATTTGGCCGAGACCGTGCGCGAAGTAGAGACCAAGGTCGTCAATGACGTCGATTACGGCACGCTGTTCGCCCCGACGGGCCTGCGCTCGATTGTCATGCCGACCATGATCCATGGCCAGCAGGCCCGCCGCTACGCCCATTTGGCGATCATCGACGGCGGCCGCCAATAACCAAAAACTGTTGAATTCCAAGCGCCGCGCAAGTGGCGACAGCCGACCCAAATCCTGATTCAAATGGTTAATCAAACGCTAATTTCACTGCTACAATACGCGTAAAATCTGGGTCGTGGTTTTTCTGTGCGGGCAAGGTGCCCTCACTAAATTGGTCTCCAACAGGGGGAGCTACCTATGTCTGCAGGCAAAAAGGGATTGGGTTTCGTAGTTGGCGCCATGCTGGTGCTGTTGCAGCTCGTCGCCGCAGCCCAGGCGCTGGACACCACCAGCATTGCCTTCATCCAGACCTCGGCCAAGCCCACCAGCATCCCTGTCGGCCATAGCGAATTCTGCAAGGCGCGTCCCGCGGAATGCCAGCCCAACGCCACAATCATCGCGGCCGAGCCACTCACCGAGACGCTGTGGCAGCAGTTGCAGGCTGTAAACACCTATTTCAACCAGACCATCGTCGCCGTCACCGATGATGATCTGTACCACGTCGCCGAATACTGGACCTACCCGAACGGCTATGGCGACTGCGAAGACTACGCGCTGGCCAAGCGCCGCGCCCTGATCGACGCCGGCTGGCCCGCCAGCACGCTGTTGATGTCGGTGGTCAAGCAGGCCGACGGCGAAGGCCACGCCGTGCTGCTGGTGCGCACCGATCGCGGCGACCTGGTACTCGACAACCAGGTCGGCACCATCGACCTTTGGAACCAGACGCCCTACAAATTCATCAAGCGCCAGTCGCAGGCTAACGCTGGCCAGTGGGTCGACATGATCGACGGTCGCGATATCCAGATCATCACCGCTGCCATCAAATAGGGGTGGCCGTCGGGCATACCGATATCGCAGAAACATCAACGCCACGGCATTGAGCCGTGGCGTGGTTCGGTCGACTATCGGATTAGCTTAAGCCGATAAGGCTTTGGGCCGACTCAGTTAATGTCTTCGAGGTCGATATCGAGGATCGACATGTTGAAGATGTAGGACTTGTCGCCGTCCTCGTCGTCGGCATGGATCAATCCGATCGACTCTTCGCCGATGAACACTTCCACCGAATCGTTGAGCTTGTTGCGCGGACGCACGTCGATCTTGGTGTTGTTGAATTTCATCTGCAGGAACTTTTGCAGCTTGATGATTTCTGGTTGCTTCATGGGTTTCGTCCTGCTCGTTGGCGATAAGGCGGCAATCTAGTCGCCATCAAAACGCATACAACCCCAAAGCGCGCCATTTTATCGGTGACAAGCCGCGGCAGGGGGTTGCGGTCTACTGGTTGAGATCGTGCACCAGCACCATCTGGTCCATCACCAGCGCCGGCTGGGCGCAGCCTGCTTCGCCGATAATCTTGGCGGGAACGCCGGCAACGGTGACGCGCGGCGGCACTTCCTTGAGCACTACCGAGCCAGCGCCGATGCGCGAGCAATCCCCGATCCGGATATTGCCGAGCACGGTTGCGCCTGCGCCGATGAGCACGCCATCGCCGATCTTGGGGTGACGATCCTGATCGGATTTGCCGGTCCCGCCCAGGGTCACGTTCTGCAGCATCGAAACATTGTTGCCGATGACAGCGGTTTCCCCGATCACGAGGCCAGTACCATGATCGAGCATGATGCCGCGGCCCATCACGACTGCCGGATTGATATCGACCTGAAACACCTGGCTGACCCGGCTCTGCAGATAGAGCGCAAAATCGCGGCGCCCGGCCTTCAGCATGGCGTGGGCAAAGCGGTGCGTCTGGATCGCCTGATAGCCCTTGAAATACAGCAAGGGCTCGAGGGCCCGGTGGCAGGCCGGATCACGTTCGAGCGTGGCTGCAAGATCGACGCGAGCATCGCGCGCGATCTCGGGCGCGTCGGTCAGCGTCTCGGCAAAAGCCTGGCGGATGATGTCGGCGGAAACGTCGTCATGATCGAGGCGCGCCGCCAGGCGATGCGCCAGCGCTTGCTCGAAACTGTCGTGATTGAGAATCGAGGAAATCACCATGTTGGCGAGCGACGGCTCGTCGAGCACGATCTGGCGGGCACCGCTGCGAACAGCGTCCCAGACGGGATCGACCGATTTGATCTCTGCCGATTGTTTGGCGCTGTTCATGCCAGACTCCGCTTCATCGTGGATGACCGATATAGGCTATTTGATGCTGGGATACAAAGCCCACACGAACAATTGGTTCACGATTGCCGGCTTGCAGCGAAATTCCTGCCCAAAAACGCGATCGCCGCAGTTTTGAAGGCCTTGTCGCCGGTCGCCCGCATATGGTCGCGCTTGGGAATAACAAACGCCTCGGCGCCGGGGATCAACTCGGCCAGCGGCTGCGGCGAACCCGCCATGTCGTCGGCCTCCCCCACTGCCACGAGAACCGGAACACTGATTCTGCGGACATCGGCGCGGGCCATCGGCTGCCGCGAGGTCTCCATGCAGGCTGCCAGCGCCTCGCGATCCGATTTGGTATGATCGGCAAAAATCCGGAACTGCCGCGCCGTTGGATGCGTCAGCTCGCCCAGTGACGGTGCCCGCAAGCCGGCGATGATGTCATTGCCATCGCTGAGCCCGTTGATGAGATTGAGCCCCATGCCGCCAAAGATCGCGCAAGCTACCCGCGCTTCGTGCTCGAAGGCCATGAAGGCGGCGATCCGCGCGCCCATCGAATAGCCCAGCACCGCGGCCTGGGCGATCCCCAGATGATCGAGCAGCGCCACCGCGTCACGCGCCATCAGCGTCGGATAATACGCTTCCGGATCGTGCGGCTTGTCGGAATTGCCGTGCCCGCGGTTGTCGATGACGATCGCCCGATAGCCGGCGGCGGTCAGCGCCTCGACCCAGCCGGTATCGATCCAGTTGACCTTGCCGCTCGAGGCAAAGCCATGGATGCACAGCACCGGCTGGCCCTCGCCGAAGGATTCGTAAGCGAGGTTAAGGCCATCGGACTGAAAACTGGGCATGCAAGCGTCTCCATATACAGCCGCGGTCTTATGCCAGGATGGCAGCACCCGACAAGCGCCAGCGCCGCACGCGCCCACTTCCCATGCTGGCACCCATCCATTATGGTCCGGCCAATTCCAATCACCGCACCGGATTATTCGCGATGGCACATGGCAGCACGCCGCATTTCCACAACACTGAAGGCCTGCGCCAGATCGAGATCGGGTCCAAGGAATTCCAGTGCGTCGGCGCCCTGCCCCCGTTCGATCATCCGCACGTCTATCTCGACATGGGCAAGGACAGCGAAATCGTCTGCCCGTATTGCTCGACGCATTACGTGTTCAGCTCCCGCCTGGCCGCCGGCACGTCCAATCCCCTCTCGGCCGTATTTCATTCGGACGCGGCCTAGCCCGTTCCGATGCCGGGAAGCGGCAAGAGTTTCTACGTTGCCGGCGCCGGCATCACCGGGCTGACCCTCGCGCTGGCGCTGGCCAGGTTCGGCGCCAAGGTCATCGTGCTCGAGCGCAATGCCGGCATTTCCGAATTCGGCGCGGGCCTGCAGATCAGCCCCAATGCCCGGCTGCAGCTGGACCGGCTGGGCCTGGGCGACGCCATCGCCAGCCACAGCCTTGAGCCCGCCGGCATCGACATCTATCCGTTCCGCCGCCCGACGCCTCTCGTGACCCTCGAACTGGGCGCCATCATGCGCCAGCGCTTCGGCTCGCCCTACGCCGTGATGCACCGCGCCGATCTCGCCGAGCTGCTGTTCAAGGCCACGCGGCGGTTCGCCAACATCGAGGTGCTGCTCGGCGTCCGCAACTGGACCGCGGAAAGCCACGACCGTGGCGTAACGCTCACCATCGAGGATGCCGGGGGCCACACGCGCACCGGCCGCGCGCAGGGCCTGATCGGCGCCGATGGCGTGCATTCCCAGACTCGCCGCACCCTCCTCGGCGGCGCCGATGCCCAGTTCGCTGGCCGCACCGCCTGGCGCGCACTCCTGCCCTTCGATGCAGTGACCGATTATCTCGCCCTGGATCGGGTCTCCGTGCTGTTCGCGCCCGGCTTCCACATGGTTTGCTACCCGCTACCCCACCGGCGCCAGGTCAACATCGCGCTGTTCGCCAAAGGCCAGCCTGCGCCGGATGCCACCGAGCCAAACCTGCCTGCGTCCGCCCGACGCAGCGAGCGACTGGCAGCGCTGCTGGACGCCGGCAAAGGTACCTGGGCCAACTGGCCACTCTACACAGTCACAGCCCCAAGCTGGCACACCGGCAACGTCGCACTGGCCGGCGACGCCGCCCACGCCATGGTGCCGTTCCAGGCCCAGGGCGCCGCCATGGGCATAGAAGACGCGGCAGTTCTGGCACCACTGCTGGCCCGCCACGACACGGCTTCCGCGGCGTTCGCGCAATACGAGCGCATCCGGCAGCCCCGGGTGACCCGGGTCGCCAAGGTTTCCCAAAGCAACGGCCGGATTTTCCACATGAACTGGCCCCTCAGCGAAGCGCGCAATCTGGCGATTGCCACGCAAGGCCGCCAGGGCCATCTCAACCGCCTCGCCTGGCTTTACGGTCACGATGCCGGCTTGATTCCAGCTGCTAGCGACGCTGGCTAAAGAGCCGCAGTGACTCATTAATCAGCCATCACATCAACCATCGACGGAACCTCGAAGCCCCGTTCGGCCTTGCGTTAATTGGTATGGCTGTGTCAACTGCCCCCCACTCGACCGCTACGCATTGATAAGGTTAGCGACCCAGTATGCCATCTCCGACCCGTTCCCGCCTGACCCTAAGCTGCATTCTGGTGACTATCCTGCTCGACATGATCGGTGTGGGCATCATCGTGCCGGTGCTCCCCGAGTTGCTCGAGGAACTCACCGGCGGCAGCATGGCCAATGCGGCGGTGATCGGCGGTTATCTGGTCTTCACCTACGCGTTCATGCAGTTCGTGTTTTCGCCGGTGCTGGGCAATCTGTCGGATCGCTTCGGGCGCCGCCCGGTGCTGCTGGCCTCCCTGCTCGGTCTGACCTTCGACTATCTGATGATGTCGATC
>Ga0247806_10000493_pt1 | contig 24668 bp, 27 predicted proteins | sample UWRJL059202B1_FD_179935 | JGI IMG/M metagenome (GOLD analysis project Ga0247806, IMG submission 179935) | Plant litter microbial communities from Arlington Agricultural Research Station in Wisconsin, United States - UWRJ-L059-202B-1 | ecosystem: Environmental > Terrestrial > Plant litter >... | reverse complement strand
TTAGTGATAGACCGCATATCGGCCGACCTTGAAAGAATATTAAAGAGCCATAAAAAAGTAGCATTAAATGCACACCCTTTTGTGGCCGCATACCTAACTAAAGGGTTCCCGTCTATACGCGCTAAATGGTATTTAGAGCATAAAAAATGGGTAACCGTTATACCACGTGACGCTTACACGTATTTAGAATACCACTTTTTTGATAGCAAAGGAAACGCTATCTCAGAATAACAGAAACCGCCCCATCGCTGATGTGGGCGGTTTTTTTGTGGGGTTAAGTTTTGTGTAGGAAAAATGAGTATGTTTGATGAAAAAAGTAGGAGATGTTTATCGAAGAAATTGAAGACTTATTTAAGTCTGTAACTGAATATAATAGTAAGCCAGAATTTTGGAAAGCATCATTAGGTTCTTCTCCGAAATATTTTCTACATTTTAAACAGAATGATAGTCATTACTTTGGATTATCTAAATTCTGCGTTTTCAAAGATATATGTGTTGAAGAATATATTGAATCTTACCGATATAAAACGGATGGAGGTACTGCGCAAAAAATGATATCCAAAATTGTAAAAAAGAAGTGGATTCCTAAAGACCAAGTTGATGCCGAAATTCAGAACGAATTTACTAACTGGGTTCAAGATTTTTTCCCAAATTATAATCCAAATAATGCCAATTTTATTACTCTGATTTTCAATGAAAATATTTATAAAAAGCCAAAAGGGATCACTCCTGACGAACTAAGAATGATGTTAGATTATCAATCCCAGATAGGTTTACTTGGCGAAAATATAGCCTATCAATATGAGTTAGAAAGATTGAAAAAAATGAATATAAATAATCCAGTTTCCAATATAACCAAAATGTATGATATCAATGTTTCTGCAGGTTACGATATTCATACAGAGACTAAAAATGAAACGCGTTTTATTGAAGTTAAGAGTTCCGTAAATAATGTAGATAATTTTTTTCTATCAGAAAATGAATTTAAATCACTAGAAATGCTAAGGGATAAGGCATACATATATTTGGTCAAGATTACTAATTTTGAACAAGCTTGTGGACATGTGGAACAAGTATTGCAAAATCCAATTGAATATCTAAGAAACAATAATTTTCTTAAGCCTATTGCATACAAAGTAAAAATTAAATCCAATAAATTACGATAAGATCCTTAATCCGCGTCGCGCTTACTCGTAAAGCAAGACTATTTGCCAGTAAGTCTTTTGGTTAGTGGTTGGAATACAAAAATATGCATATCAACTTGACATTCTAAAAATTCTCTATTAAGATATAGGATCTATAGCTTTTTCTTAAATTTACTAAAAAAGAAAAGCTATGAAAAAAATCCTTACACTTTTATTGTGCACCGTAGTACTGTACGCATGCTCTAACGACGACAGTAATAACAATGTTAATCCAGGCAGTGATAGTATTCAGGGGAATTGGAACCTGAACAGCTATATTGCATTTGTTGATGTTTTACCGGTGCTGGAGCAGGGGGATATTACCTGGACTTTTAACGAAGCAGGCACAAGCCTTGTTGTTAACAATACCGTTCAGGATGCTTATCCTTACATGCTGGCATCGGGCACTTATGATATAACGGTTACAGACGGTGCATTATCTATAGTTGCAGATGGTTATGAGTCGGAATACGAGTATGATTTTGCCGATGGTACGCTTACACTTCGTGATACGCAGGATAGCGGCGACGGACCCCATATGCAGTTTAGCAGGAATTAAAACTAACTGTACTAAACTTTAGAGACGCACTTGGTGCGTCTTTTTTGTTTACGTCTTTAATGGCAAATGCGATAGTACTGCTATAACCAACTATAGTGGTTTGTGTTTTCTTTAACGCTATGCATTCATAGTAAAATAAAGTTGTAGTAGTATCTTTGCAATTCTTAAGATTTGCTTAAGAATACACTTACTATTTTATTTATGATGAGAAAATTACTATTATGTTTCGCGCTTCTACTCCTTTTTGCAGGCTGCGACATGTTTGACAGCCACCCCTATGATGGCCAGGTAACAGGAGACAAAGGCATAAATGCCAAAAACATAGCCAGGATAGAGGCTGCCTGCGCCGGCAAGACTTCTATAAAATTTGTTTCTATGGGTGATACCCAACGCTGGTATGACGAGACCGAAGAATTTGTAAAGGCACTTAATAAACGCAATGATATTGACTTTGTAATTCACGATGGCGACTTTACCGATTTTGGTGCTACCGAAGAGTTTATGTGGATGCGTGATATTATGAATGGCCTTAATGTACCTTACGTGGGTTTGCTGGGCAACCACGACTGCCTTGCTAATGGCGAAGATATTTTCCGCACTATTTTTGGCCCCGAAAATTTCTCGTTTAAAGCAGGTAATGTAAATTTTATTTGCCTTAACACTAACGCCCTTGAGTTTGACTACTCAAGGCCTGTGCCTGATTTTGAATTTATTCAGAATGAGATAGACAAACAACAGCCCGAACAGAATAAAACAGTTGTTGCCATGCACGCCCGCCCATATTCTGAACAGTTTGATAATAATGTGGCAAGGGTTTTCCAGAATATTATTAAAGGCTTTCCTGATTTGCAATTTTGTATCAACGGCCATGACCATCACCTGCAGGCGAACGATCTTTTTAACGATGGTATTATGTACTACGGGTCGGCCAGTATCGATGAAAAATCCTATTTAGTTTACACTATTACACCAGATAATCAATATACTTATGAAGTTGTTTACTTTTAAAACAAAAATAACCCTTTTAGCTGTTTTTGTTTTTTTAGTAAATAACACTACAGTACACGCACAAAAAGTGGTTAAAGACACGGTGCTAATTATTACCGACTCTATTAAACCCAATGGCGAGAAAAATTACCGTGCCGGCTGGGGTATTTTAATTCCCGAATATGCCAAGCTGCAATATGCCGGGTCTATGGGTTTCCTGTCACTTGGAGGCGGATGGGATTATGGTAAACGAAAACAATGGGAGACCGATCTTTTTATGGGCTTCCTGCCGCATTATTCTACCTCTAAAAACAAGATTACTTTTACCTTAAAGCAAAACTATATACCCTGGAAACTTGATGTAGGCTCTAAGTTTATGATAGAGCCGCTAACTACAGGTTTATATTTAAACACTATATGGGGCCGCGATTTCTGGGTTAAAGAGCTGGAAAAATACCCAAACAGCTATTATGCGTTTTCATCTAAAATAAGGATTAACGTATTTGTGGGTCAGCGTATAACTTATAAATTTAATGAAGACCGGGAAATTTTTAAATCGGCGACTTTCTTTTATGAGGTAAGCACTAACGACCTGTACCTGTTAAGTGCTGTAAACAACAGTTACCTTAAACCTAAAGATTACCTGGTGTTATCACTGGGGCTTAAAGTACAGATGTTTTAAAATTGCAACTGGCAACAGCCAAATAATACAAAATGCACCTGCACTATTTTAAGTGTGGGTGTTTTTTGTTTTTGCTAGTAGCAGTTATACGTAATTATGTATATCCTTTCCGCTCGTTTGTATAAGTCGCGGGGCAGGCTGCCGGCATAACTTTGTATCATAATCTAAAAGATACAAAACAATGTCTAAAACAATTTTTATAACAGGAGCATCCCGCGGTTTTGGGAAACTTTGGGCCGAAGCATTTTTAAAACGTGGCGATAAAGTGGCCGCTACTGCCCGTAATACAGAAACTCTTAGCGACCTTGTAGCTACTTACGGCGATGCTATTTTACCCATTCAGCTTGATGTAAACAGCCGTGTCGAAAGCTTTGCCGCCATAAATAAAGCAAAAGAATATTTTGGCAGCCTTGATGTGGTTATCAACAATGCCGGTTACGGTTTGTTTGGCACCATAGAAGAAACATCTGAAGAAGAAGCCCGCAGCCAGATAGAAACAAATGTGTTTGGCCTACTATGGGTTACACAGGCTGCACTGCCTATATTCCGCGAACAAAAACATGGACACATTATACAGGTATCGAGTATTTTGGGTATTGCCACACTTCCTTTACTGGGGTTATACAACGCCTCTAAATTTGCTGTAGAAGGGTTAAGCGAAACTCTTTCTCAGGAGGTAAAACAGTTTGGGATAAACATTTCGCTGATAGAGCCTAATGGCTTTGCAACCGACTGGGCCGGTGCAAGTGCTGCACAAACCCAACCACTGGAAGTGTATAGCGATGTAAGAAAGGCCTTTAACGAGGCTAACAGCGCAGAAGGGGTTTTTGGAGATCCTGAAGCTACAGCCGCAGCAGTACTTAAATTAGTGGATGCCGAAAACCCTCCGCTTAGACTATTCCTTGGTAAACATGCACTACCATGGGCTAAGAATGTGTATGAGGAGCGCATTGCAAGTTGGGAAGAATGGAACGACGTAGCAACGGCTGCACACGGAATATAAAACCAATCGGTATTTTTTGTAAATTTACACCTGCTGCTTATTGGTATGCAGGTGTAATTATATTTTAAGCTCATGAAACATTATAAAACCATTAGCGACCTTAACCGGGCCACGGGCTTCCCGCCGCCGGAAAACCCATTACTGGGGCTGGTATTGTGCCAAGGAATAGACCCCTGCTCTATAACCCAAAGTGCTTTTACAGGCGATTTTTACATGATAGGCTTTAAGAAGATGCAAGCCGGGTTGGTTATGTATGGGCGTACCCGTTATGACCATGACAACGGCTCCATGATGTTTATAAAGCCACGCCAGATAATAGAAATTAAAGATGTGGAGCTCGAAGAAAAAGGCTTTATACTCTTTATACACGAAGATTATTTAAACGGGCACCCATTGCACCAGGAAATTAATAAGTATGGCTACTTTGATTATGAAACCAATGAAGCGTTGCATCTCTCGTCGCGGGAGGAAGAATTAATTTGGGAGCTGTACCATAAAATAAGCCAGGAGTATTATAACAACCAGGACGAGTACAGCCGCGATATTATACTAACGCACATAGACTCTATACTTAAATATTCGCAGCGGTATTACAAACGACAGTTTATAAACCGTACAGAGCTTTCGGGTAAAACGGTATCTAAATTTAACGCATTGCTGGGTTCGTATTATGATAGCGGCCTGCTTAAAGTAAACGGAATGCCTAATGTAAAGCAAATGGCCGTGCAGCTTAATACATCACCACGCTATTTAAGCGACCTGTTACGGCAGGAAACCGGCAAGACAGCGTTAGAACTTATCCATATTTTTCTTATTGCTGAGGCTAAAAATATGTTGCAGGCATCTGAAAATTCTGTGTCGCAGACGGCTTATGTATTAGGCTTTGAAAATCCGCCTTACTTTTCACGACTGTTTAAAAAGGAAACCGGGTTTAGCCCTAATGAGTTCCGGAAACAGTTTGTAAATTAATTAGTTTGCGCTGTACTTTCAAAATGCTATTTTTACGGCTTTAACCTGACGGTTAGTAACCAAAATACCATCTATGAAAAATCTATTCCTGTTTTTGCTTATTGGGCTAAGCATTACCTGCTTCGCACAAAATAGCGAGGTTATTGTAATAGGCAATGTGCACACGCCTATGCCAAGCTATAATGCAGATAGCCTTTTTAAAATCATGGAGCGAATAAAGCCAGACATTATATTGCATGAAATAGATGGCTCATATTTTACCACTGATTTTAAATTTAAAGACCCTTCTAAAGAAAACGAACAAAATGCTTCTGAGCAATATGTGGCTAAGCATCCTGCTGCACTATTGCGCCCTTTTGAGTTTGAAGGCAGGAACGAATATCGTCGTGAAAGAGGAATAAAACAATCTGAAAATCCTACAATGGATTTACTCGACAGCCTTTATACCGCGGGTAGCCTTACTAAAAAACAGGCGGATATTGTTGCTGAATATAAAAGGCTTACTGAACAGCTTAATTCTTTTGGATACAAAAGTGCAAAGGAGTTTAATAACAAGCATACTGACAGTATTTCTAAACTGCGACAGTATTACCAGCATTATAAAATAAGGCAGGTAATAAATGAGCGTAAAGAATTTGCCAAACGATTTGTGACCACAACAACTAATGAGAGGGTAAGCTATACCGAAGGGTATAACCGTTTTTGCGATTTTTGGGACTTGCGAAACCAAACCATGGCGAAGAATATAGTAACTGTAGTACGCAATAATCCGGGTAAAAAGATCATGGTGCTAACAGGTTATTTTCACCGGTATTATTTGCTCGAATTACTTAACAAAGCTAAGAGCAAAGCAAATTTTACCATAAGAGAATTTTACGATTTTAAATAATTATACCGCCATTCAAAAAAACATATCTAAATTATCTAACGAAGAAATTGTTAAAATGTTTCCGGTAGAACTATCGGCATACAACGCCGAATGGCCTGTGCTTTTTGAAGCAGAAAAACTACGTATTGCTGCTGCTTTGGGTGCCGACTTAATACACATTGAACACTTTGACAGTACATCAATTCTTGGTATTACCGCAAAAGACACTATTGATATACTTGCCAATATTAACCCAGACGAAAACAAGCAAGACACTATTGTTGCTGCTATGAGAACCATTGGGTACGACTTTATGTGGCAGCTTGACGGCGCTCCTAATTATAGGATTTTTACCAAGGGGTTTACCACCGATGGAAAAAAATAACAAACATTTATTATTCATTCCGGCCCGGCAGATCATAAATTATGGGACCGACTCTATTTTAGGGACTACCTCCGCGAACACCCAAATGTAGCTGCCGAATATGAAACACTAAAATTACAACTTGCCCAACAACACAAGTACAACCGTGTGGGCTACCGCATTGCCAAAACGGATTTTGTGCTTGCAGTTACCCAAAAAGCTAAAGAGTATTACACAAAATAATATTTAGATTACAGTTAGATTCCATTTCTCCTGCGTCAAATGGAACAATGAGCACCCGCTCTAAACAACAACTTAAACCTCGTTAGTAACCACAAGCTCAACCTCTACATTGCCGCGTATAGCGTTAGAGCTTATCCATTTTTTTCTTATTGCCGAAGTAAAGAACCTGTTGCAGGCGTCTCAAAATACAATATCGGAAACGGCTTATGTATTGGGTTTTGAGAATCCACCTTACTTTTCAAGATTGTTTAAAAAGGAAACCGGTTTCAGCCCTAATGAGTTTAGAAAACAGTTTGTGAATTAGCTAATATTATAAAAATTATATTAAAAGCCGTTATTAATGTAGGTTAGGGCAGTTTTGTTTTATATTAGCAATTGTAAACTATAGGGTATGCATTTAAGTGTAGAGCAAAAATCAGACATTCGCCATTTTATATATTATCTGGTAAACGGAACCCTGAATTTTGATTTGCTGCAAAATAAATTAAACGACGAGTACCACGAAATACTTGAGACGAGACCGGATGTGTTTTACAAAGCCTGTTGTGTATACATCAATCAGCACTGTGTAAATAAAATGCTGCAAGATACCTCACGTTTAGGCGGTTTTGTATTTGATACTATTAAAGGGACACAACAATTTGCATTCGAAACCTGGGAAACTGATTTTGAAGTAAGGGGGAACGATCTTAATGGTGCCTTCAAATCATTTACACTGTGGTTTACACAATTTGTAACACCAAGTGGTGAAACCTATTATGATTATATAGCGTCTATGGCAACATTTGTAGAACAGTGTTTTGCAATTTGGGCTAATGTAATTGTGTTGGAAGAAGGGGAAGTTAATAACGCTGATTATGCCATTGCGCGTGTAAGCAGCTATATTAACAGCTACTTTACAAATACCGAATATGATATTCAGGATTGGGAATGGGAGTTGTATTAACCTTTAAGCAAAGCTAAAAAATCTACCCTTAAAATTTCGCGTGCGCCAAGGCTTTCCAAATGGTTGTTGTGTACCTGGCAGTCGAGCACCTTATAATTTTCCTGTTCCAATTTTTTGGCAAGGGCTATAAAAGCCACTTTGCTGGCATTAGGCATTAACGAGAACATGCTTTCACCACAAAAAACGTGACCTAAGTCTACACCATATAGGCCTCCGGCAAGTTTGCCTTCATGCCACACTTCTACTGATTTTGCCTTGCCCATTTCATGCAGCCTGCAATACGCTTCGGTCATATCATCTGTAATCCAGGTACCGGGCTGGCCGTCGCGCTTTATGTCGCGGCAGTTGGTTATTACCTCTCTGAAAGCAGTATTAAACGTAACGGTAAACATACCACGGTTAAGTATGCTGCGCATGCTTTTAGATATTTTAAGGTCGCAAAAAAAGAGCACCATACGTTCCGGCGGGCTCCACCACAGTATAGGTTCATCATCTTCAAACCACGGAAAAATGCCGTTGCTGTAAGCAAGCATAAGCCTTTCGGGCGAAAGATCGCCACCTATGGCTATAATACCTTCGGGCGAGGCATAGCTAACGGGGGGGAAGAAAAGTTCGCGCGATAAAAAATACATAGGGCAAATTTAAAAATAAAATACAATATCCAGGATTAGAAATTCTGGCTGCGCATTAAATAAAACAAGCCCCGGCTTTTCAGCAGGGGCTTGTAAATTTTTACGGTTTCAGTATTATAAATTTCAGCAAGAATCTAAAATCTCAATTCTGAAATTTCTTAGTAACGATAATATTCTGGTTTGTAAGGACCTTCAACAGCAACGCCTATGTAAGCTGCCTGCTCGTTGTTAAGTGTTTCAAGCTCTACACCAAGCTTAGCAAGATGCAGGGAAGCTACTTTCTCGTCAAGGTGTTTAGGCAGCATGTAAACTTTGTTCTCGTAGCTGTCACCATTAGCCCAAAGCTCTAATTGAGCAAGCGTTTGGTTAGTAAACGAGTTACTCATTACAAAGCTTGGGTGGCCAGTAGCACAACCAAGGTTTACAAGGCGGCCTTCGGCAAGGATTAGGATATCTTTACCCGCAATAGTATATTTATCAACCTGAGGTTTAATTTCTATTTTGCTTGCACCATGGTTTTTGTTAAGCCATGCCATATCAATTTCGTTATCAAAGTGGCCTATATTACAAACAACGGTCTTGTCTTTCATTTTTTCAAAATGACTGCCCACTACAATGTCTTTATTACCGGTAGTAGTAATAATAATATCGGCAGTAGCAATAACGGTGTCAAGTCTTTTAACTTCAAAACCGTCCATAGCAGCCTGTAGTGCACAAATAGGGTCTATTTCTGTTACAGTAACAATAGATCCTGCACCGCGAAAAGAAGCCGCAGTACCTTTACCTACATCGCCATAACCGCATACAATAACACGTTTACCGGCAAGCATAAGATCTGTAGCACGGCGCACAGCATCTACAGCACTTTCTTTACAGCCGTATTTGTTATCAAATTTAGATTTTGTAACACTATCGTTCACGTTAATAGCAGGAACAAGTAGTGTACCGTTTTTCATTCTTTCATATAAACGATGTACGCCTGTAGTCGTTTCTTCGCTTAAGCCTTTAATTTCGGCAACAAGCTCCGGGAAACGGTCAAACACCATATTGGTAAGATCGCCACCATCATCAAGGATCATGTTAAGCGGCTGGCGGTCTTCACCAAAGAACAATGTTTGCTCAATACACCAGTCAAAATCCTCGTCGTTAAGGCCTTTCCATGCATAAACCTGTATACCGGCAGCAGCAATAGCAGCAGCAGCATGGTCTTGCGTAGAGAAAATATTACAAGAGCTCCATGTAACCTCTGCACCCAGGGCAACAAGAGTTTCTATAAGTACAGCAGTTTGTATGGTCATGTGCAGGCAGCCTGCAATGCGCGCACCCTTAAGTGGTTGCTGTGCGCCAAACTCTTCACGAAGTGCCATAAGTCCCGGCATTTCTGCTTCTGCAAGTTGTATCTCTTTTCGTCCCCATTCCGCAAGCGAAATATCCTTTACCTTATAAGCCACAAATGGCGTCGTTGTAGTACTCATGAATATTGTATATTTGTATTAGCAAAAGTTTTTGCAAATTTAATGAATTGGTTTTTAATCATACCATATTTAAGCCTAATAAATGCCTTTATACAAATCTGTTACCATTAACGCCAATACCCGGCTCCTTGTATGGAAAAATACAGAGAGCATGCAAGAACTGTGTGCCGAAGTAACACTTAAGGATGTGTGCATTAATAAGATGGCTAAAATGAAATCAGAGTCGCACCGCAAGGCCTTTTTAGGAGTGCGCATGCTCATGCAGGAAATAGGCTATACTGATTTTGACTTGTATTATGATGCCGATGGCAAGCCTCATCTAACAGATGGTAACAATATATCTATAACACATTCTTATGCCTTTTCGGCAATTATTGTAAGCAGCCAGAACATAGGTATAGATATGGAGCTGCAGCGCGAGAAGGTTATTACTATTGCTGAGAAATTTTTATTACCGGAATTTGCCTATCTCGACCCTACGCACTTAGAAACCTACATGCAAAACCTTATTGTTATATGGGGTGTAAAGGAGGCTATTTACAAAATGATATCGCGCAGCGGGCTTAGTTTTAAACAAAATATAGAGGTTCTTCCTTTCAAAATGGATGCAGCTACCGGTAATGCCATTGTAAAATTTGAAGAAATTGATGCTCAATACCCCTTCTTTTTTGAGGAAATTGAGGGTTTTACCCTTGTTTACTGCCTTGGTAAATAAAAATTTGTATCAACATTATGCTAAATATTTGTGAAATTCTTTTCAGCCAATATGCAGGTTACACTACTCTTCAAATATGGCTGGAGTTTGTTGCGGTTGTTTTAGGTATAGCCAGTGTGGTATATTCTAAAAATAACAGTATATTGTTGTATCCTACAGGATTAGCGAGTACCATAATTTACATATACTTACTGTGTGACTGGGAGTTGTATGGCGACCTGATTATAAACTTATATTACTTTTATATGAGTATATATGGGTGGATATTGTGGGGCAAACAGTATGAAAATGTTAACGATTCTCTAAAAATAACAATAATTTCATACAAGGGTTGGATTGTCTGTGCGCTTATTTTTCTTTTTTCTATTATATTTGTGTCAGGTATTTATATCTGGTTAGGCAGGTTTGATAAATGGTGGGCTTATGCCGACATATTTATGACAGGGCTATTGTTTGTGGGAACATGGCTACTTGCAAAAAGAAAACTTGAAAACTGGCTATTTTTAATAGCCGGAGATATAATTGCCATACCGCTTTTTTACCTTAAAGGTTACACGCTTACCAGTATTTTAAATTTATTTTTAACAATAATTGCCATTTGTGGCTATGTAGCATGGAAGAGAACTTTACACGTCAAAAAATCAATACTATAACAATTACTGTATATGCAGAAAAGGATAGTAAGGCTACAGCTGCTTTATTAAACCTGGAACCTTTTGCGGCTGAAAAAAATAACCAACAACTTTTTTTTAAAGCCAAAGATATTGATACGGTTAATACACCAAAATCTTCTGATCTTGCCATTGTTATTGCTCCCGAACAAAAAAAGAAAGCCAATGAATTAGCCGATATGCTAAGGAGGCAAAATAATACACGCCTTAGGGTTACCGAAGGTACAGATAATGTTTTTGGTAAAGTATCCTGCTTAGTTAGTCAATTAGAGAAAGCGTTATCACTTGGCCTTTCTGTTACTGATTTTGTACAAGTATACAAAAGAAATATTCATTTAGACAGAATAGAAAAGCAGCTCGATATATTCAGGAACGGTATTGCCAAGATTAACTTAGAGCGCCCCGCTGTACTTACAGATGGTGTTGTGGGTTTAAGCAAAGATGAGGCAGCAGAGTTTGGAGCTTACTTTGACAGTAAAAAAGACAATTATAAACTTAAAAAGTTTGTACCCGCATCTGGGGCGGCTACACGTATGTTTAAGTTTTTGCATGATTTTATATCTAATTATAATCCGGAAAAGGAAACTATAAACGGATACATAAACCGCAAAAAAGACAACTCGCTTGAGGTGTTTTTATTAGGGTTAGAAAAATTTCCTTTTTATGCAGAGATAGCTGCCGAAGCCGAAAAACACATTGTTTACCCTGCCGGTGATGATGAAAATGTAAGGGAGGATGCCCGTAATTACAGTTTTATTAAAACCATGATGAGTGAGCAGTTTTTTGATTATGCCAATAAACCAAAGGGTATAATACCTTTTCATTGCTATGACGATTTTAGTGCCACGCCTATATACGAACATTTAAGAGAAAGTGTTGCTTATGCGGGCTCTCAGGGGCAAACACATATTCATTTTACCATATCAGAAAATCATCTTAACGGTTTCCTTGATTCTATTAACGAAGTAAGGGCTAAGGTGGAAGAAGAATCTGGCATAAAAATAAGCTTTAACTTTACCTACCAGCACCAGGAAACAGATACCCTTGCGGTAGACATGGATAATAAACCTTTTAGGGACGAAAAAGGCACATTGCTTTTTAGGCCGGGAGGGCATGGTGCACTTATAGAAAACCTTAACCGACTGGATGCCGATATTGTATTTGTAAAAAATATAGATAACGTAAGGCATACCAAGATGGAAACTATTGCGACTTATAAAAAAGCGCTTGGTGGTATGCTTATAAAACTTCAGGAAAAAGTAAACCATTACCTGGAGCATATAGAAAACCATGAGGTAGATGAGCAGGAGCTTGACGAAATTGTTGATTTTGCCGCTATACAGCTATCTCAGGATATATCGCCCGATTTTGATAAATTTACCTTAGAAAATAAATTTCTTTATGTTAAGGAGTGCCTTAACAGGCCTATCCGTATTTGCGGTATGGTTAAGAACGAAGGCGAGCCCGGTGGCGGCCCGTTCTGGGTAAAAGGGAAAAGAGGCAGGGTTTCTTTGCAAATTGTAGAGAGCTCGCAAATAGACCTTGATAATAAAATACAAAGCCACATATTCTCTCAGTCTACCCATTTTAATCCGGTAGACCTTGTGTGCGGACTTAAAGATTATAAAGGCAATAAGTTTGATCTTACCCAGTTTATAGACCCTAACACCGGTTTTATAGTTTACAAAAACAGGATGGGCAAAGACGTAAAATCGTATGAATTGCCTGGCCTGTGGAATGGTGCTATGGCAGGGTGGATAACTGTTTTTGTAGAGGTGCCGCTTAAAACTTTTAACCCGGTTAAAACGGTGAATGACCTGCTTAAGCCGGCACACCAAAAACCGTAATTATTATTTGTGGACAGAGAAAGAATTATTATAGAGCTTACCTTTAAGGCTGTGCGCAGTAGTGGTGCCGGTGGGCAAAATGTAAACAAGGTATCGAGCAAAGTGGTGCTTGGTTTTAATGTACCTGCCTCTAAATCGCTTAGCGATGAAGAGAAACTGCTTGCCGAAACCCGCCTTGCCAGCCGCCTTACAGATGAGGGTGTGCTTATACTGCAATGCGACGAAGACCGCAGCCAGTTGCGCAATAAAGACATTGTAATAAAGCGTTTTTTTCTGGTTATGGATGCTGCCCTTAAGGTAGATAAAATAAGAAAACCTACTAAAATACCACTATCTGTTATTAAAAAAAGGATAGAGGGCAAACGCAGGCTATCTGATAAAAAGCAAAACAGGCGCAAACCGGATCTTTAAGATTCTTAGATTTTTAAAACGTTTGATTTTAGATTATATAAAAGTGAAACCCTGCTTTTGGCAGGGTTATTTTTTGGCATTGTATACCAAAAAAAAGCTATTGTTTCTAAAAGGTTAACCGGTTAATTTCTGCAATACTTTTTGTGGGATGAAAAAAAAAGAAGAGGCTGCCACAAAATGACAGCCTCAGCCTAATTAAATTCTAAATAATACTGTTAATTAATACTTCCTATTATTGTACCTACAGCAAAGTCAGATCCGCTGCAGCCATTAGTACCAAAGGTATCGCTGCCGTTGCATGCTGCAAAGTTCCAGTACTGGCGGTCGCGGTGTAATGGCCCTTTGCCTGTTGTGCCCCAGCCCCCGTTAAAGTTAAACTCTGATTTGTCGCAGCTCATTTGTACAAGGTTGTTCCATGTACTGGCTTCATCGCTGGCATCGGCCGGGTTGCGGTAATCCCCAAAATAAGTACAAGCATAACCAATAAAGCTTATTGTATTGTTATTGTTGTACATACCGTGAGCATATTTACCTACAAAAGCAACAAGCCTTGTGCCCGCGGCAACGTTTCTCCAGTCTTTAGTGTACCAGCCACCGTGCTGATAGTAAGTAACAGTCACAATGCGTTGTGTTGATTTTTTAAACTGTACAACTACGTGCTCCCAGTCATAATCGTGTCCGCCCTGCCCTACAGAGCATGGTTCCTGTTTTTTGTAGGTAAACCAGTAGTCTATAAATACTTTATCGCTATCGCCGGGATGTTGCTGTACATCATAATATGTAGGAAAGTTAAGGCTTGTAGGTGCGGTACTGTTAGTAAGTGCCAGCTGGCCGTTACATACTATACTTGCGGGGTTAGTGCTTGCCCAAATATCCTCTACAGATGTAGGATAATCAGGAGCGGCACGGTCAAATTTTACAAGCGGGGCAAACCTTGCAGCCCATGTAGCGGCATCGCCGGTAGTAATTTTAGTAGCACTCTCGGTACATCCACAGTTTAAAAACGGGTTTACATTGGCTGCAATTCGGGCAGCACTGGTGTTTTTTGTCACGATCTGGTCGCTGTCATCTACTAACGATGAGGTAGAACATTGCACAAAAAACAGGGAGCCAAAAAGCGCCAGCATAGATAAAGCGTAATTTTTCATTTTGTAGTTGTTGGTTGATAATCAGTAATTAAAAAATAAATTATTGGTTTGTAATTACAAGAGGGTGTCGCGACTACGGCAAATTAAAATTTTTAATGCAGTACATTGTACCGTCAGTATTTTTAAATTATTACCGCTTTGTTAAGAGCACAGCCGGGATTTTTAATTTGGGTTTGATACTCAAAAAAAGCGCAAGTTCTAATAATCTTAAAATCTATTTCTTTCTTTATACTTAATTCTTTCATCTTAATACTTTTTTATTACATTTGCGCCGTCTCAAAGGGGTGCCCTAAACAATCGGGCTGAGATCATACCCAAAGAACCTGGGCGGGTAATGCCGCCAAGGGAATAAATGTCAACAAACGGAGTGCACACCGTAACTGTTGCCAAAAATGTATAACCAACGCAAAGAATAATTGCCCCTTTTATTTGTAAAACAATTTTTACGAATGAAAAATTTATTCACTTTTTTCGAGAAAGGTTCTAAGAGACTAAGCACCTTAGAGCCTAAGAACCTTCTCTTAACTCTAACCACATCTTTTATTTGTATTGCCGCTTATGCACAACAGCCTGTAGTGCAGGATAGTGTTAACAAGCTCGATGAGGTACTTGTACAGGCTGTGCGTGTAAACAACAATATGCCGGTAACCTTTAGCAATATTGGTAAAGAAGAAATTGCAAAACGCAATTTAGGTCAGGACATTCCCATTTTACTTAATTTTTTACCCTCTGTAGTAACCACTACCGATGCCGGGAACGGTATAGGCTATACAGGTATACGCGTGCGGGGGTCTGACGCCAGCCGTGTAAATGTAACGCTAAACGGTATTCCGTTAAACGATGCCGAATCTCAGGGTACATTCTGGGTTAACATGGGCGATTTTGCATCGTCTGTAGAAAATATCCAGTTGCAGCGTGGTGTAGGAACATCTACAAACGGTGCGGGAGCTTTTGGTGCCAGCCTTAACTTACTTACAGATGCTTACAAAAAAGAATCGAGCGGAGAGATATCTAACTCGTTTGGCAGCTATGCCTCGCGCAAGCATACGGTTAAATTCAGCACCGGTCTTTTAAACAACAACTTCGAACTTGCGGGCCGTGTGTCTAACATTGCATCAGATGGTTATATAGACAGGGCGGCATCTAACCTTAGGTCTTATTTTTTGCAGGGAACCTATGTAGGTAAAACCACCCTTATTAAGGCAATGGCTTTTGGCGGGACAGAAAAAACGTATCAGGCATGGAATGGTATAGATACCCAAACGCTAAATACTAACAGAAGATTCAATACATCTGGTGTCTACTATGATGATGAAGGTAACATTCATTATTATAAAAACGAAACCGATAATTACCAGCAGGACCATTACCAGTTGCATTGGAATGAAAGGCTAAGCGATGCCTGGAGCACTAACATTGCGGCACACTATACTAAGGGTAAAGGGTATTATGAAAACTACCGTGACGACACACCGGTAAGCGATTTTCCGGGGATTATTGCTACAAAAGTGATTGATTATTATGGAGAGATGACCCCGGTATCTGACCTGGTAACCCGTAAATGGCTGGATAACGATTTTTATGGTACTACTTTTTCTGCTAATTATAAAGAGGGTAAGCTTAATGCTACACTGGGCGGCGCCTGGAATAAGTATACGGGAGCGCACTTTGGCGAAGTAATATGGGCACAAAATTCGGGTAACGTGCGTCCTAACGACCGTTATTATGATAATGATGCCACCAAGACCGACTTTAATGTTTTTGCCAAAGCAAACTACCAGTTAACAAACAGCCTTAGCCTCTTTGGCGATATGCAATACCGCACCGTGCATTATAATGCCGATGATGTTTTAGAGAGTAACAGCAACCCTAAACCGGTAGATGATACCTTTAACTTTTTTAACCCTAAGGCAGGCCTTACTTATACGGTAAACACTAACAGCAGTATTTACTTTTCGTATGCGCGTGCTAACAAAGAGCCACGCCGCACCGATTATGAAGATAACAACCCTAAGCCTGAAAGCCTAAACGATTTTGAGCTGGGCTGGAGGTTTAAACAGGGCAGGACAACCTTAAACGTAAACGGTTATTACATGCGTTATAAAGACCAATTGGTTTTAACCGGCGACCTTAACGATGTAGGGTCAGCAATATATGCTAACAGTGGCGATAGCTACAGGGCAGGTATAGAGGCAGATGCTACTATATATGTAACAAATTCTTTTATTATTCGCCCCAATGTTGCCCTAAGCAGCAGCAAAAACATCGATTTTTATAATGAAGGCGATACAGGAACACAAAACTTAGGCAATACATCTATTGCATATTCGCCTAATGTTGTTGCTGGCAACCAGTTAATAGTGCTGCCTTTTAAAGATTTTCAGGTAGCGTTGCTGTCTAAATATGTGGGTAAGCAATATATGGATAATCTCGAAATGGGTAACGATAAGCTAAAAAGCTATTTTGTAAACGACCTTAATATTACGTATGAGCTTAAAGAGCTGCCGGTATTTAAATCAATAGTTTTTAGCGGACTTGTAAATAATATTTTTGACACTAAATATGTATCTAACGGTACCATGTATGGCGGGCCAGATCCTTATTATTTCCCACAGGCAGGTATTAACTTCCTGGTAGGTGCTACAATCAAATTTTAATTGTTTTAGTTACATAGTTTATTCTGATTTGTCCTGCCGCGTTACAGCAGCAGGACTTTTTTATATAGATCAGGATTTTCAGCATATTGCTTAACCACACGGTTGCGCTCTGTTAACAGTGCGGCCATATACTTTTCCAGAAATAATACATCAGCAATTTTACCTAAAAACCCATACGGGCTTTTATAATCAAAAACATCTGTCATGGTTACAAGGCCATTGGCTTCGGTAAAAATATGTTGATGCTTAAAAGTTTTAAAAGACCCTGTTACCATTTCGTCGGTAAAAGAATAAGGAAAGTTAAAAGCAGTAATTTTACCGGTAAGCATTTGGGTAATGCCAAAATGTTTAGCACGCCAGGTAACACTTTCGTTCATACCTATAAGTCCGCTGGTAACGCCGGCAACAGCTTCTTAGTTAGTATGTTCGGTAGATATTTTATGCAGGTCTATACTTCGCGACAGGTTAAATACAACGTGTACAAACGCAGTAATGATTGTTTGTAGTTGTACAACAGGCATGCTAATTATATACCCTTATATTAGTGCTGTTTAGTACCTGCACACGGTATGCTTTAAGGCTGAATCTTACCTTTGTAGTGGGAGAGCCATCAAAAAGGTTGTATTCTAAACCATCGCAGGGACATTTAGTAAGAATGCCATTTTTTTGTAATATAGAGCATGCTTTCATTTCGTGGTTTGGGCATGTATTCTCGAAAGCTACATAACCGCTACCGGTGTTCATTACAATGATGCCATTAATACCTACACCGGCAGCATTAATTATTACAGGACTTGCTATAGATATCAAATCGTTATAAGCCGGGAAGTTAAGGTCTATAGGAAAATCAAAACTATAGCCCGGTAAATAAGGATTGTTGTTGCGAATTTCGTCTTTACTACAGCATAAAAGAAGGGGAAGTGCTAAAAAGAGAGTCAGATATTTTTTCATTGTGGTTTAAATTTTTACTTAAAAATTATGAAACAAATTTAATTTAATTAACTTTGGTATGTGCAAAAGCACTATTAAAAATTGATTTAACAAAAACATGTATCTTTGCATACAAAGAAATCCCGTCCTGATGGGATTTTTTCTATTTATATAAACGATGAAGTTATGAGTACAGTATCTTACTACACAGCAGAAGGGTTAAAAAAATTAAGGGATGAGCTGGATCAGCTAAAAAGTATAGAGCGCCCAAAGGCCAGCCAGGCTATTGCAGAGGCAAGAGATAAAGGAGATCTTAGTGAGAATGCAGAGTATGATGCGGCTAAAGAAGCACAGGGCCTTTTAGAGTTAAAAATATCTAAGATGGAAGAAGTAGTGTCTAACGCGCGCTTAATAGATGAGTCGCAATTAGATACGTCTAAAGCGCTGGTGCTCTCTACCGTAAAAATAAAAAACCAGGCAAATGGTATGGAAATGACCTATACGCTTGTTGCCGAAAGTGAAGCCGACCTTAAAACAGGTAAAATATCGGTTACGTCTCCTATAGGTAAAGGTTTGTTAGGCAAATCTATTGGCGAAATTGCCGAAATTAACGTGCCTAATGGTATACTTAAATTTGAGGTTTTAGAACTTTCGAGGGCTTAATTTAAACTATATTTTTATGAGCACTATCTTCACAAAAATTATAAACGGTGAAATACCGGCTTACAAAATAACAGAAGACGATAATTTTCTTGCCTTCTTAGATGTAAACCCTAACGCTAAAGGGCATACCCTTTGTATACCTAAACAGGAAATAAACAAATTGTTTGATATGCCCGAAGACCAGTATCTTGGGCTTATGCAGTTTTCGCGCAAGGTAGCTGTAGCATTAGAGAAAACCGTACCGTGTAAAAGAGTGGGTGTAGCCGTTGTAGGGCTCGAAGTGCCCCATGCACACGTGCACCTTATACCGCTTAACGATATGGACGAGATGAGGTTTGTAAATAAAGTGAAACTCGAAAAAGAAGAGTTTGAAAAGCTGGCAAAAGCAATTGCTACCAATTTATAAACTAAAAAAAGCGGGAAGTAAATTTCCCGCTTTTTTTATGCCCTTTTAAAACTGGCCTGCATGGTGGTGCCCTTGCCAATTTCTGATGTTAAAACCTTTATTTTGCCCTTATGGTATTCTTCTACAATGCGGCGGGTAAGCGAGAGGCCAAGGCCCCAGCCGCGTTTTTTTGTAGTAAAGCCAGGCTCGAACACTTTCCTGAACTGGGCTTTAGGTATACCCTTGCCGCTATCGGAAACCTTTATGCGCACTATGTTTTCTCTTTCTTCTATAACCACATCCAGTTTGCCCTTGCCCTTCATGGCATCTATAGCGTTTTTAACAAGGTTCTCTATTGTCCAGCTATGCAGCTCAGGGTTAAGCATTATGGGTATCGCATGGGTGGGAGCTGTAAAGCTAAACTCTACCTGTTTAGATGCCCTCGATCTTAAATATTCAAACGAGCGCTCCGTCTCGGCAACAATATCCATTTCCTGCAGTACGGGTTCACTGCCTATTTTAGAGAAACGTTCGGCAATTGTTTGTAATCGCATAACGTCTTTCTCAACTTCGGCAATAGTAAGGGGGTCTACATCGTCTACCCGCATAATTTCTATCCATCCTAATAAAGACGATAGTGGTGTGCCTATTTGGTGTGCCGTTTCTTTTGCCATACCTGCCCACAGCCTATTTTGTGCGCCCATTTTTGTAGCGCGGTAAAAGTTGTATATAACGGTGCTAAAAAGTATTATAACGAGTGCCAGTGCAAAAGGATAGTATTTTAAAACGTTAAGCAGTGTAGAGTTGCCATAGTAAACATACTGAAACTCTCCGGGCAAATATTCTATAGTCAGGGGGGTATTAGCCGATTTAAATTCTTCGAGCAATTTATAGGCTCTTATAGAATCCTTAACCTCTTTATCTACCAGAATGTTTTCGTCAACATTTCTGGAATTTTCTATTTTTCCTTTAGCATCGGTTAGTATAAGAGGTATGGTGGTATTGTTATTAATGATGTAACTAAGCGTTTCCAGTCCTTTATCTTCTACGGGGCTTGATATCGCTTCGGTGGCATTTGCCCATAAACGCATTTTATTGCGTTCTTCGGACTTAAATATCTGGAAGAGGTAGTAAGTGTTCCAAATAATAAATACCATTATAAAAAAAGAGGCAGCAATAATTACCCATCGGGCAAGGCTCCTTTTATCTGTAATTTGCATAAACTAAATTTTGAGGCTTAAAGATACTAAAGTTTACATTAGTAAGGCAGTGGCTGCTATAACGCAGTAGTTACAGTACTTATTGGCTGTAAAAAGTTAAAAAATGTTAAGTCATTACCATTGTAAATTAGCGCAGTAGCTTATTTATTAACAACCTCGTTAAAATGCATTGCAGCATAAAGTATAAAGGTATCTTTGTACTCCTAAATCAGCACATGCATGCTTACTATAGATCCTAAAGAACTTACCACACCACAATTGCATGGTTACCTGCAAAGCGCCGTAGGCCCACGTCCTATAGCATTAGCAAGTACTATAGATGCTAATGGGGTGCCTAACCTGTCGCCTTTTAGTTTTTTTAACCTATTTAGCAGCAACCCGCCCATCCTTATTTTTTCGCCATCGCGAAGGGTGCGCGATAATACCGTTAAACATACCTTGCTAAATGCCGACCTTAACCGCGAGGTGGTTATAAATGTGGTAAATTATAACATGGTGCAACAAACATCTTTAAGCAGTACAGAGTATGGTTTAGGTGTAAATGAATTTGAAAAAGCCGGTTTTACCATGCAGCCCAGCGATATTGTAAAGCCCTTTAGGGTAAAAGAAGCACCGGTACAGTTTGAGTGCCGTGTTAACGATATTATTCCGCTTGGGGCAGAGGGTGGTGCCGGAAACTTGATATTGTGCGAAGTGCTTAAAATGCATATAGACGAAAGTATACTGGATGAAAATGGTGCTATAGACCAGCATAAAATAGACCTTGTGTCGAGGCTTGGTGGCAACTGGTACTCAAGATCATCTGACGGGTTATTTGAAGTGGAAAAACCTTTAACCACATTAGGTGTAGGAGTAGATGCCATACCTAAATTTGTAAAAGCCAGCAAAATATTTAATGGTAACGATTTAGGCAAACTTGGTAACACGCAAACGTTGCCTACAACCGAAGAAATTGATATATTTGTAAAAGAGAGTTTTGAGGTTAAAGGCGTTTTAAGCGCTGATGATGAGGATGTAAAACTGCAAAAGGCTAAGGAATACCTTGATGCAAACCGTGTAGACGATGCATGGAAGATAGTGCTGGCAAAAAAGAATTTTAAATAAAAGTGTAAACGATCGCTACCGCTAACTGGTAGAAAATATAAATAAAGATAAGATTATGGAAGTTTCAGGAAGAATTAAGATGATTGACGAAACCAAAGCTTTTGGAGCAAACGGTTTTAGAAAGAGAGAATTGGTAGTTACTACCGATGAGCAGTACCCACAACACATTATGATAGAGTTTACCCAGGACAAATGCGACCTGTTAAATAACTACCGTGTGGGCGAGCCTGTAAAAGTTTCCATAAACCTTAGAGGCAGGGAGTGGGTAAATCCACAAGGCGAAACAAAATACTTTAACTCTATACAGGGGTGGAGAATAGAAAAAGCAGGCGATGCACCACAACAGGGCTATCAGCAGGCACCACAAGGTTACCAGCAACAATCTCAGGGTGGCAGTTACCAGCAGCAGCCACAAGCACCACAGGCACGCGATGCTTTTGAGCCGGCGACAAACTATAAAGAAGAAGAACACGACGATCTTCCTTTCTAAGAAAAAATCAAATTTCAGAGTGATGATTTAAGATTTGCAATGCAGTGTGAAATTATTTCCAAAAAAAATACAATGCCGTGGGCTCAGGCTTTACGGGATTTTTTGTTTCTAATATTAACAGTATAAAAACTTAGGAAAAATAAATTTGTCTTATATTTACAGACAAATGTCTAAAAGGTAAGTGTCATGAAAATCCTTAAACGTAATATAAGGCAGGAGCTTGATAAAGAAATATCTAATGTTATTAAACATTCTGGTATTAATAACTATCATGTGCCTGCAACGGGAGTAACTTATTCTGATTTTTTGAATAATAAATTATTAATGATTCAGGTTATCCGCGAGGGTGTGCCTTATTCATTATTTTCGCTTATCCAGACTTTTACCCCGTTTAGCGAAGAGAACTGGTCTCATTTTTTAGATATATCAACTAAAACGCTGCAACGCTATAAAGTAGGTCCTAAAAATTTTAAACCCATTCATTCTGAGAAAATTATAGAAATGGCTGAGGTTACAAACGTGGGGCTGGATGTTTTTGGCGATATGGAAAAATTTAAGCTTTGGCTTGATACCCCAAGTTTTGCCTTGGGCAGTATTAAACCTATGGAGTTGCTTATGGATTCTTATGGTAAGGAAATGGTGATAGCCGAATTGACAAGAATAAATTACGGCATTTTAGTTTAATGGATGCCTATAGGTTATCGAGAGAAAAATTTGCTGCCGTACTATCTGGTAAAGGAGCTGCACTTAAGGGCGCACGATGGAATTCTATAGGGGTAGAGCTTATTTATACGGCTACAAACAGGTCGCTTGCCATGGCAGAAGTTGCTGTTCACCTGTCAATTGCTACGTTGCCATCTGATTATGTTATCATGCAATTGCATATCCCTGATGATGTTTCACTGCAAAAAATTAATACAACCGCACTACCGCTTAATTGGAATACCTTTCCGCACCCCGTAGAAACACAGGCAATAGGCGATGCATTTATTTATAATAACGAATACTGTGTGCTGCAAATACCATCGGCCGTAACGCAGGGGGATTATAATTTACTGATAAACCCTAACCATGCCGACTTTGAGCGCATAAAAATTATAAGCACAGAAAGGTTTACCTTCGACCAAAGGATGTTTAAGTAATAGGTATATATATAAAATAATAAGGTTTTGGCTATCGTGATTAATCTATAAAACATTTCTTACTACCTTTGTCTTTTACCCCCTATTACCATGTTCGAAACCCGTAAAAGCACCCTGTTTCTTATACTTGCCGGAATTTTTATTACCAATGCCGTTGTTGCAGAACTTACCGGTGGCAAGCTTATATACATAGGTCCCTATATTATGAGTATCAGTGTTTTGTTATGGCCGGTGGTTTTTATTACTACCGATCTTATAAACGAATACTTTGGACAAAAAGGGGTGCATAAACTGTCGTTCATTACCGCGGGCCTTATTACCTACTGTTTTGTAATACTTTATTTAGCCCTGCAAATACCTGCAGTAAAGGGTAAGGGCTTTGTAACCGATGCGCAGTTTAACGCCGTGTTTGGGCAAAGCCTCTGGATAATAATAGGCAGCATTGTTGCCTTTATAGCATCTCAGGCTATAGATGTTACCATATTTCATTTTTTACGCAACAAGACCGGTGCTAAAATGATATGGCTGCGCAGTACAGGGTCTACAGTAATTTCTCAGTTTTTTGATACGTTTATTGTTTGGGGCATCGCGTTTTATGCCACCGGAAAGATAGATTTTAATACCTACATAGCATCTGCACTGGTAAGTTATGGCGTTAAGCTTGCTATTGCCATTGTCATGACACCGGTTATTTACTTAGGTCACGGGCTTATAGAGAAATACATTCACGAAAAATAAACATTATTTACTAAAACATTTGGCATCCTGTATGCGTTAATTATATAGGGTAGGCACATCTTGTTTTTTGCAATCATAAAAACAGTTTATAACGCATTTGTATACCCAAAAGAAACCTTATATTTGGATTATACACTACCCAATATGCGTATTTTAAAAATTTCAGCACTACTATTTCTCGTTACGGTTACATCGCTTTTTTCTCAGCAAAAAAAATATCAGGGCCTCCTGTGGGAGGTTTCGGGCAATGGACTTAAAAAGAGTTCTTATTTATATGGCTCTATGCATGTAAGCGATAAGGTTTCTTACCATTTATCTGATGCGTTTTTTACCCGGCTTCTGGGTGCAGATATTGTAGCTAACGAAAGTGAGCCCAGTACATGGATAGATCTTATGGGTGTTATGGGCAGCAGGAACTCTTACAGAAATAGCAACAAGCTGTATGCGAAATTTTATATGGAGCCGACTGCTAAAGAAAATTTATACCCGCTGTTTCGCACCAGCAATTTTACCATAAACAATCTTCTTTTCCGTACAGATGAAACCCAGAAAGAATATCAGGAAGAAACCTACCTGGATATGTTTATTTACCGTACCGGCCGCAAATACCAGAAAAAGACAGTAGGGCTGGAGGA
>Ga0247806_10000492_pt1 | contig 24719 bp, 22 predicted proteins | sample UWRJL059202B1_FD_179935 | JGI IMG/M metagenome (GOLD analysis project Ga0247806, IMG submission 179935) | Plant litter microbial communities from Arlington Agricultural Research Station in Wisconsin, United States - UWRJ-L059-202B-1 | ecosystem: Environmental > Terrestrial > Plant litter >... | reverse complement strand
AGGAATGGGGGATTGACGAAGTGGAGATGGCAGTACCAATGAGTCCTGATCAGGTTTTGGCCAAACGCCATGGAATCTTCAAACACCAATCTCAAAAAGACGGCGTTGTTTTTCAGGGAACCGATGCTAGGGAATTTTGGCAAAGAGCTGAAGACAGAAACGCAGAAACTGCAGATTTGTACCAGCAACTTGGTTTGGCGACCTATGCCGCGATGGAAGCTTTCGTGAGATGGCATTACTAGAAAAAGTTGCTAAGGTACTAAGATGCTGAGTTGCTAAGTTTTTATATTGGCTACGAATTTCACAAATTTCCACTAATTAAATTCGTGATAATTAGTGAAATTCGTGGCAAAAAATATACACCGATTAGAAAATCATTTTAATATTAATCAGTGGCAAAAATAAAAATTAATAATAGCTTTGCACAAAGTAGAAGCAAGAAAGAGAATAAATCTATATTCTTTTATCTTGCTTCTTTTTTCTTTAAAATATGGAACCGGACCAAAAACTACTTATAAAATTAGCGCACACAAAAATGCCTTTCGGGAAATACGAAGGACGTTTTTTAATCGATTTACCCGAATATTATGTCGTTTGGTATCAGAACAAAGGTTTTCCGAAAGGAGAATTAGGCCAGCAATTACAGCTTATTTACGAGTTAAAATTGAACGGATTAGAGGAATTGATCCGTAATATTAAAAAACAATATCCAAAACCAAATTAAATAGTAAGAAAAATCTTTTGTTATTTATTTTTTTTGTATATATTTGAAGTACAAAATATTATAATTTCTAAAAACAAAGTGATACCACAGAATTCAAGACTGAATTTATTAATGTGTACAAGTCAGTGTTTTTGAATTTAATATTTGAAACAGAAAAAAATATTATAATTTTTAAAACAAATTGGCACCACAGAATTCAAGACTGAATTTATAAATGTGTACAAGTCGATGTTTTAAAATTATAATATTTTTTTTATGTTAAAACGTATCTCTTTATATTCTGTTTTAACAACATTCCTCAAAAAAAATCCTAATCAAACCTTAAAATTATCGATTACCAAACCAAGTAATCGATCTAATTAAAATTTTGCAAATTATCTCATTCTCTAATAGGCAAATTATCTAATTAAATTTGTACTTTTGCCAAGTTTTTTACACAACTACAATACAAACAGCAACAGAATGAATCAAACAAAATATATTTTTGTTACAGGCGGTGTGACTTCTTCTTTAGGAAAAGGAATTATCGCAGCATCTTTAGCAAAATTGTTACAAGGAAGAGGTTACCGTACAACTATTCAAAAATTCGATCCATATATAAATGTAGATCCGGGGACACTAAACCCGTATGAGCATGGAGAGTGTTATGTAACAGATGATGGAGCTGAAACAGATTTAGATTTAGGTCACTACGAGCGTTTTTTGAACGTTCCTACTTCTCAGGCAAATAACGTTACTACAGGAAGAGTTTATCTTTCAGTTATTGAAAAAGAAAGAAGGGGAGAATTTTTAGGAAAAACGGTTCAGGTTGTTCCTCATATTACAAACGAAATCAAAGACAGAATGCAATTGCTTGGTAAATCAGGCGATTATGATATTGTAATTACTGAAATTGGTGGAACTGTTGGTGATATTGAATCGTTACCATATATTGAGTCTGTTCGTCAGTTGGTTTGGGAGTTGGGAGAAAATAACGGAATCGTTATTCATTTAACATTAGTTCCTTATTTGGCTGCTGCCGGTGAGCTAAAAACAAAACCTACGCAGCATTCTGTAAAAACATTGATGGAAAGTGGTATCAAAGCTGATATTTTGGTTTGTAGAACAGAGCATGAATTGTCTCCTGAATTACGAAACAAATTAGCTTTATTTTGTAATGTAAAGAGAGAAGCTGTTATTCAGTCAATTGATGCTTCAACAATATATGAAGTTCCAAATTTAATGCTTGAAGAAGGATTAGATGTAGTAGCTTTAAAGAAATTAGATTTACCTAAAAAAGCAGCTCCGGATCTTAAAAACTGGAATACTTTTTTACGCAGATTAAAGAATCCAAAACATACTGTGAATATTGGTTTGATTGGAAAATATGTCGAGATGCAGGATTGTTATAAGTCTATTCTAGAGGCTTTTATTCATGCAGGTGCTGCGAATGAAACTAAAGTAAATGTAATTTCAATTCATTCAGAACACATTACTGCTGAAAATATCGAAGAAAAATTAGGAACTCTGGATGGAGTTTTGGTGGCTCCTGGATTTGGAGAAAGAGGTATTGAGGGAAAAATTGAAGCAGTTCGTTTCGCACGTGAAAACAATATTCCGTTTTTTGGAATTTGTTTAGGAATGCAAATGTCTGTTATCGAATATTCAAGAAATATTTTAGGTTACAAAGAAGCGAATTCGACTGAGATGAATGAAAGTACAAAACATCCGGTTGTGAATTTGATGGAAGAGCAAAAAACGATTACAGATAAAGGTGGAACAATGCGTCTTGGAGCTTGGAAATGTGATATTAAACCAAACACTCTGGCACATAAAATCTATGGTCAAAAAACAATTTCGGAACGTCACCGTCATCGTTATGAATTCAATAATAAATATAAAGACGAATTACAAAAAGCCGGTTTAACTGCATCTGGAGTAAATCCTGATACTGGTTTAGTTGAAATAATTGAGTTAGAAAATCATCCGTTTTTTATTGGGGTTCAATACCACCCGGAATATAAAAGTACAGTTGCCAATCCACACCCGATTTTCGTAAACTTTGTGGCTGCTGCTGTAAATTCGCATAAAAAATAATAATTAATATTCTGTAAAGTTGTAACTTTTGAGTTGAACTCAATACTAATAACCTATAATGAATAACCTTTTTTAAATTATAATGGAAGAAAAAAAATTTGATCTTAATTCAATCATTGGTTTTGTATTGATATTTGGAATTTTGATTTGGATAATGTACCAAAATCAACCTTCTGACAAGGAAATTGCTGCTGAAAAGGCCAAGAAAGAATTAGTTGCAAAACAAGAAGCTCAGGGTAAAGCCGATAAAACGAAACCAGCTGTTTTGCCAGTTGCTGTAACTCCTGGTGATACTGTTCAATTAGCGCAATTGCAAAAAACTTTAGGTGGTTTTGCTTATTCTGCTACGCTTCCATCTGCAAAAGAATCTTTTACTACAATCGAAAATGAAAAGATAAAACTTAAAATCGCTAATAAAGGTGGTTATATTGTTGAAGCTATACTAAAAGAATTCGAAAGATTTGAAAAAGGATCTGGTCAATTGGTAGAATTGATAAAAGACAATAATTCTAATTTAAATATTCAATTACAAACAACTGATAACAGAACTTTAAATTCTAAAGATTTATACTTTGAGCCAACATTAACTAAGATTGGCGCTGATCAGGTATTGTCAATGCGTTTAAAAGCAGGGGCAAATGAATTTTTAGAGTACAAATACATTTTAAAACCAAATGATTATCTGGTTGGTTTTGATATTCGTTCGCAAGGATTGAATAAAGTTTTAAATTCGGCTAAACCATTAGATTTAGTTTGGGATTTAAAATCATTTAGAAACGAAAAAAGTGTTTCTATTGAAAAGCGTTATGCTGAAATTCAATATGAATATGATGATGAAAAATACAATTATGTAAGTCCTAATGGTGTAGGTAAAGAAGAAACTCCTGAAAAAGTAACTTATGTAGCCTTCAAACAACATTTTTTTACCGCTATTCTATCTACGGAAAAAGCATTTGAGACATCTAAATTGCAATCGGATGATTTAGTTAAAGATGAAAAAATTGATACGGCCTTTATTAAACAATTTAGAGCAACAGTTCCTTTGGCTTTTTCTAACGGAGATATTGATTACAAAATGAGTTGGTATTTCGGACCAGCTGATTATAAAACTTTAAAATCTTACGATAAAAACTTCGAAAAAATTATTCCATTAGGTTGGGGGATTTTTGGTTGGATTAATAGATTAATTTTCATTCCATTATTCGGATTTCTAAGTTCTTATATTGCTTATGGAATTGCGATTATTATCTTTACAATTATAATTAAATTGGCCATGTCGCCAATTACCTATAAGTCATTCCTGTCTCAGGCAAAAATGAAAGTTTTGCGTCCTGAAATTACAGAGTTGGGAGAAAAATTCAAAAAAGACCCAATGAAGAAACAACAGGAAACAATGAAACTGTACAACAAGGCAGGAGTAAACCCAATGGCAGGATGTATTCCGGCATTGATTCAGCTTCCGTTTATGTATGCATCGTTTCAGTTTTTCCCATCGGCTTTTGAGTTAAGACAAAAAAGTTTCCTTTGGGCAGACGATTTATCATCATTTGATGCTGTTGTGAAATTGCCATTTAACATTCCTTTATACGGAAGTCATATCAGTTTGTTCCCAATTTTGGCGGCAATTGCGATTTTCTTCTATATGAAAATGACTTCAGGAGATCAGCAAATGGCTGCTCCTCAGCAAGAAGGAATGCCCGATATGGCAAAAATGATGAAAATCATGATTTATGTTTCGCCATTAATGATGTTAATTTTCTTCAATAGTTACGGTGCAGGTTTAAGTTTATATAACTTTATTTCGAATTTAATTACAATTGGAATTATGTTTGTAATCAAGAACTACATTGTCGATACAGATAAAATTCATGCTCAGATTCAGGAAAACAAATTGAAAGAGCCTAAAAAGCCAAGTAAATTTCAACAACGTCTTCAGGATGTAATGGAACAACAGGAAGCTGTAAAGAACCAGGGCAAAAAGAAATAAAAATAAAAAAATCCCGATTTATCGGGATTTTTTTATACGCCAAAATATAATTTATAACAGACAATTTCGTTTAAGTTTAAAATTGAAATATATATGATTTTAAAAAGAATATTATTTGGAATAGCATTACTAAATGTACTTTTTATAAACGCCCAGACTGACATCAATAAGCTTGATGCTAATGGTAAAAAAGATGGTTTATGGAAAGGAACTTACGAAGTTTCAAAACGTCCGCGTTATGAAGGAACTTTTAACCACGGAAAAGAGACCGGACTATTTAAATTCTTTGACGATACCAAAAAAGGTGATGTAGTGGCCACGCGTGATTTTAGTGCCAATGACGGAACTGCTTATAATATTTTTTATGATCAGAATAAAAATAAAGTAAGCGAAGGAAAAGTGATTGGAAAAAATTACGAAGGGCAATGGAAATATTACCATAAAGCTTCTAAAATTGTAATGACAATTGAGAACTACAAAAATGGGAAACTGGAAGGACCACGAACTGTTTTTTATCCAAATGAAAAAGTTGCTGAAGAAATGACTTATGTAAACGGAAAGAAAGAAGGGATTTATAAGAAATGGGGGCAAAATGGAATTATTTTAGAGCAAACTACTTATGCTAATGATCAATATAATGGTGATGCTGTTTTTTATGATTCTGATGGAGTAGTAGCTTCAAAAGGAAAATTTCTAAACGGAAAAAAAGCTGGAAAGTGGCAATTTTACCTAAAAGGAAAATTAACCAAAGAGGTAAATATGAGTGATCCCAAAGAAAGTTACAAAGCAGATTCAAAATCTAAAATGGAATAGTGGGCTATGGAGTTAATTACCATAAATTTTCTTTACCCTTTCATTATATAAACTAATCAAAACCAATATAATTTTCTAAAATAAGACTTACCTTTGCACCCTTATAAAATATAAAGGAGTTAAAAATGAAACGTGTAGTTGTAGGTCTTTCAGGTGGAGTAGATTCGAGTGTTGCTGCTTATTTGTTGCAACAGCAAGGTTACGAAGTTATCGGTCTTTTTATGAAAAACTGGCATGATGATTCGGTTACTATTTCTAATGAATGTCCGTGGTTAGAAGATAGCAACGACGCATTGCTTGTTGCTGAAAAACTTGGAATACCGTTTCAAACTGTTGATTTGAGCGAAGAATATAAAGAAAAAATTGTTGATTATATGTTCAACGAATACGAAAAAGGGAGAACTCCAAATCCTGACGTACTTTGTAATCGCGAAATCAAATTTGATGTTTTTATGAAAATTGCTTTAAGCCTTGGAGCAGATTATGTTGCAACGGGACATTATTGCCAAAAAAATGAAATCGAAGTAGACGGAAAACCGGTTTATCAATTAATTGCAGGAGCCGATAATAATAAAGATCAGTCGTATTTTTTATGTCAGTTGTCGCAAGATCAATTGGCAAAATCATTGTTTCCAATTGGCGCTTTAACAAAACCTGAAGTACGCGCAATCGCTGCTGAAATGGATTTGGTTACTGCTGAAAAGAAAGATTCTCAAGGATTATGTTTCATAGGAAAAGTGCGTTTACCAGAATTTTTACAGCAAAAATTGCAACCTAAAGAAGGTAAGATTGTTCAGATTGATAAAAACGATACAATTTATACTATTGAAAAACCTGAGGGACTATCACTAGAAGAAGAATTAAAACTAGAAGCTAAAAAGCGTGACTATCTTCCAACAATGGGAAAAGTAGTGGGCAAACATCAGGGTGCTCATTATTTTACAATTGGTCAAAGAAAAGGATTGAACGTGGGCGGTACTACAGATCCATTATTTATCATCGCAACAAATGTTGAGACGAATACAATTTATACAGGTCTTACAAGCAATCATCCGGGATTATTTAAAAAAGCTTTATTTATCGAAAAATCTGAAGTACACTGGATTCGTACTGATTTAACTTTAGAAGTAGGTGAAACGATGGAAGTTATGGCAAGAATTCGTTACCGTCAGCCCTTACAAAAGGCAATTTTGCGCCAATTTGAAGATGGAATGTATGTTCATTTTGATGAACCCCAGTCAGCAATTACAGAAGGTCAGTTTGTGGCTTGGTATTTTGATAATGAATTAGTTGGTTCGGGAGTAATTTCTTAGCTTTATACTTTTTTACAAAGGTTTTCCTTTAAAAAAGTAAGCTATGAAATACAACTTTACATTTCTTTTATTACTTCTTTCGATCACGGTATTTTCGCAACAAGAAGCCTGGGTTTATTTTAATGCTAAACCTAATGCTCAGTTGTTTTTTAATAATCCGTTAGCAGAACTTTCTCAAAAGGCTTTAGATCGAAGAACCACGCAAAATATCGCGCTGGATTTTACAGATGCGCCAATAGAATCTTCTTTTACAGATCAAATTAGGGCAAGTGTGGGAATCACTGTAATGGCGCAATCTAAATGGTTAAATGCGCTACATATTCGGGGTACGCAAGACAATATCAATTTGTTAAGAGTATTATCCTTTGTGCAAAAAGTGGATTTTGCAGATAAAACTTTAAATGCAACAGCAAAAAAAACTTCTGAAAGCAGAACAGGCCAAACACTGGATAAACTAAAAACAGCAATTGATTACTCGTATGGTAATTCTGCGAGTCAAATTCAGATGCTAAACGGACAAGTTTTGCATCAGCAGAATTTTACTGGAGAAGGAAAAATTATAGCAGTTTTAGATGCGGGATTTCCTGGCGTTAATACAGCACAACCGTTTGAAAATCTTAGAAATAATAACCGAATTTTGGGCGGTTATGATTATACGACCAGAAATGATAATTTCTACACAGGCGGCAGTCACGGTACTTTAGTGCTTTCAACTATGGGTGGTTACAAAGAAAATGCTTTGGTAGGAACGGCTCCGGGCGCCTCTTATTATCTTTTTATTACAGAAATTGATGCTTTGGAAAATCCTCTGGAAGAATCACTGTGGGTGGAAGCAGCCGAAAGAGCAGACGCTTTAGGGGCTGATATAATTACGACATCATTAGGATATTTTGGACAGCGAAATGAAGCAAGATACAATCATGCATATAGTGATATGAACGGTACAACCAATTTTGTTTCGCGTGGTGCCGAAATGGCTTTTAGTAAAGGAATGATAGTTTTAGCCTCTGCAGGAAATGAAGGTACGCAAGTAGAAAAACATATTGGTTCTCCGGCAGATGCAGTTTCGGTATTAGCCATTGGATCTGTAACAGCTTCTAAAAGAAGGTCGGACTTTAGTTCTATAGGTCCAAGTTTTGATGGCAGAATTAAGCCTGATATTATGGCACAGGGAACTGCAGCGATAGTTTCGGATGTGAATGGAACTATTGGAGCTTCAAACGGAACTTCATTTTCATGTCCGATAATGGCGGGAATGGTAGCTTGTTTATGGCAGGCTTTTCCATCTAAAACAAATAAGGAAATCAGACAAATGATTTTAGAATCATCAAGTCAATACACGCTTCCTGACAATAATTACGGGTACGGAATTCCTAATTTTGGATCTACACTGGGTGTTGAAAATTTTCAGACTTCTAATGTTTTTTCAATGTTTCCAAATCCTGCAAAAGCAGATATTTTCTTCTCTTTTTCAAAACAGAATAATAAGGCTTTGGTTGTAATTTATTCTGTTTTAGGACAGAAACTTATCGAAAAAGAGATTACAAATGAAGACCCGATTCTTTCTGTTGAATCCTTAAAAAGCGGACTGTATTTTTATACTTTTGATGCCGAAGGTTTTCACAAATCGGGAAAGATTATCAAACAATAATATTTTTTAAATGAATGCAATCACCCAACTTTTTAATATAAAATATCCAATAATTCAGGGCGGAATGATTTGGGCGAGCGGTTTTAAACTAGCTTCCGCCGTTAGTAATTGCGGAGGTTTAGGGCTCATTGGGGCCGGTTCAATGTATCCTGAAGTTTTGCGCGAACACATTCAAAAATGTAAAAAAGCTACCGATAAACCTTTTGGTGTCAACATTCCTATGTTATATCCAAACATTGAAGAAATCATAAATATAGTGGTTGAAGAAGGCGTAAAAATCGTTTTTACTTCTGCAGGAAATCCTAAAACGTATACTTCATTTCTGAAGTCAAAAGGTATTACTGTCGTACATGTTGTAAGCAGCACTATTTTTGCTCTTAAAGCGCAAGAAGCCGGAGTAGATGCAATTGTTGCCGAAGGTTTTGAAGCCGGCGGACATAATGGTCGTGATGAAACCACGACATTAACGCTAATTCCGATGGTGAGAGAAAAAATCCATATTCCGATTATTGCTGCCGGCGGAATTGCAACCGGACGTGGAATGTTAGCCGTTATGGTTTTGGGTGCCGATGGTGTTCAGGTAGGAAGCAGGTTTGCGGCATCAACAGAATCATCCTCACACAATAATTTTAAGCGAAAGATAGTTGATATAGGAGAAGGTGATACTCAATTGACATTGAAAGAATTAGCGCCTGTACGATTGATTAAAAATAAGTTTTATAAGGATGTTCAGGATTTATATGAAAAAAGTCCCTCAAAAGAAGACTTAGTCGAGTTATTAGGCAGAGCAAGAGCAAAAAAAGGAATGTTTGAAGGAGATCTTGAAGAAGGTGAACTTGAAATTGGTCAGATATCAGGACTAATTCATGAAATTTTGCCAGTTGAGCAAATAATTCAGCAAATGATGGCAGATTTTGAAATTGCGTGCGAAGAAAAGGCTAAATTTGAGTTTTAATTACCTGCAAGAATCATTTTATGAAAGCCTTATATATATACATCGTATTATTTTTTTCAGGACTGGGTTTTCAGCAAGCTTATAGTCAGTCTTATCAATTTAAAACATCAGGATTTAGTGTTTTAGAAAAGAATGAAAGAGGGAATTGGGGAGAATGGTCTAATCTTGACTTAGTAAATCTTTCAGTGATTTTAGATACTAATAAACACAGAATTGTAGTCTATTCCCAGGAAATTCAGCTTTTTAGTATTTTAGATTATATTGAAAGGGAAGAAAATGAAACGGATATCACATATTCGTTTATGTGCAAAGACAATGAAGGAGCAGAGTGTAAAGTTTCGATCATTACCCGCAAGAAACAAGATTATCGAAAACAATTGTATATTAATTACGATGATCGTATTATTGTTTATAATATTTTTAGTGTTAGCTAATAAATTTATTTATCCTTCGCGATTAGCTATGAAAATAAAAAAAATCACTGCACTTTTATCATTTTTTGTTGTATTAACAGTGTCGTCTCAAGAATGGAAGCAAAATTTTAAAATTGCTGAGCCTATTCGAGTAAGAGAAAATGATTTTGGTTGTTCTGTAGCAACTTATAATGGTTATGCAGCATATGGCGCCGACCAAGTTGACATTGGTGGTGTAGAAAATGCCGGCAAAGTATATATTGCAAAGCAAGACTGTGATGGCTGGACAATATATCAGGAACTTTCACGACCAGATGCAAGAAATTATTGTGGTTTTGGATCAATATTATTCATGGAAGGAAAAACACTTGCAGTTGTGGGTTGTGACCCTGCAATTTCTTATGGAAATGCAGTATATATGTATGAGAGAGATAATAATGATCAATATGTATTTACCCAGAAAATAGCCAGGGATGAAAATTCTTTGTATGATAATTATGGTTCCAGAATTGCTATTTCAGAAAATTTTATGGTAATAGGTTCATCATATAATAGTACAGATAGTAATTTGAACAATTATTTAGAAAATGCCGGAGCAGCTTATATTTTTTTTAAAGGAGCAAATGGTGTTTGGACATTAGTGCAGAAAATCGTTGCTAGCGACAGAGAAAGACGAGATACTTTTGGTAATTCTGTTGCTATTTATAAAAACACAATCGTAGTTGGTGCAGTAGATGAAGGTAGTAATTGGGCAGGAGCAGCTTATGTATTTGAAAAAAACAATAACTCTAGTACATGGCTGGAAACTAAAAAATTGACAGCGTATGACTTTAGGGGGTTGCAGGATAGATTTGGTGAGATTGTAAAGGTAAATGAAAATGGAATTATGGTCTCAGCTCAAAGTGAAGATGATTATGATTCGGCTCAAAGTGGAGATGGAGGCGGGCCACTCACTAGATTAGGTTCTGTTTATATATTTACAAAAAACTCCAATGGAAAATGGATTGGAAATCAAAAAATAAGAGCTTCTGATGGTTCTGCCAAGATTTTTAATTTTGGAAATAAAATGGAAGTCTATAAAGATCAAATAGCTGTACGTGCTAGTGAATATGAGTATGATGCCAGCGGAAATTTATCAAAAGTTTTTGGTCGTGTCTATATGTTTAAAAAAGGAGCTAATGAAATATGGACTGAATATCAAACGGTCCAGTCTATTATTAAACGCAATAGCGATTGGTTTGCAGGTTCAATTTCACTGCATGAAGATGATTTATTTATAAGTGCATTTTGGGATGGTTTGGATGCAAATGGTCAAAATTATATTGGATACGCGGGAACAGTTTATATTTTTAACACTTATAATTATGTAAATACACAAAAGCCAATACTTCAGACTATTCCGGTCCTAACTGCATGTGCTAATTTAGGAAATGGTTTTTCATCCAGTTTTAATATGTCTTCTATTGAAAAAAAATTAGTTGAGAATACTGAGAACTTCTTTTTTACATATACGGATAAAAATGAAAATAAACTACCATCTCCGTTGCCTTCTAATTATTCTAATGTTGAACCATTCTCTGAAAAAATTAACGTTAGGGTTGCAAATAAAAATAATCCAAGTTGTTATAGCGATACTAAAATTGAATTAAAAACTATTTCTTCTTTTACATTAAATTCATTACCAGATATGTATAAATGTGATCTGAACAAAACAGGTTTTGCTGAATTCGATTTGTCAAAAATTAATTCTATTCTGGTAAATGACCCGGCGCTTTTTACTTTTTCCTATACTGATAAAAACGGGAAAGATATTACTTCTTCTATTAATAAGTCCTATATAAATAGCAATAAAAATTTTGAAGAAATAGTTATCAATGTGACTGAAATAAACACATCTTGTAGTTCGAAAACAAAAATAAATTTATATGTATCTAATGCCGGAGTAGATTGTGAGCAGCCGGAAGAACCGGATGAACAAGAAGATTACGCCATACCAAAATTTTTCACTCCAAACGCTGATGGATATAATGATACTTGGGAAATTACAGGTATAAACAATCAAAATTATAGTGTCTATATTTTTGATAGATACGGAAAGCTTTTGAAAACCTTAAAGAATAATAATAACTGGGACGGAAATTATAACGGAAATCCCCTACCAAGCTCGGATTACTGGTTCCATTTAATATTTGAAAACGGTATAACCAAAAAAGGGCATTTTTCATTAAAGAGATAATTTAAAAATAGAACAAACCTGACAGATTTAAAAACTTCTAGGGTTTTCAATATAAATACTAAGCTTCTTATACCCTTAGCACCTTAGAACTTCAATTAAGAAATGTCTTTAATAAACTCATCATATTCAAGATAAAACATTTCAAGCGAATGCATATTTTCGTTGAAGAAATCAAATATTGCATCCCAATTATTGCGGTTGCTAAAACCAATTCCTTGTTTTTCAATCCAGATTCTGCTAATGGTTTTGCCGCTTTCCAGTGTATAATTTTTCTCGTAGACTAAATCTTTTATAAATTCATCTTCGAGAATGTTTTTTAAAGCTTCTATTTTTTCAAAATAGGCAGTTCGTTTTTCATCGCTTCGAGGTTCGATATCAATTAAAACCTGTGCTTTTTTATTGTCTACATAAAACTTAAATGAAAAGTCTTTGATTTTGGTATCGTATAAAACCCATTTGCGTGGATATTTTTCGGCGAAAGCCACCCAAAATTCTCTTTTTAACTTTTGTGATTCTTCTCTGCTGTACATTTTTATGGCTTTAGTTTTAGAAAATTTGTAGAAACGCGTTTTCTGGACTATATTTATGATATTATATAAATTCGGTTTAGACTAGAAATTTTAAACGGAATTTGGTACAAAAATAAACTTTGCTTATGGATTTTCAAGACTTTTTGCAATATGTTCCTAATTTAATTCCAATTGAACTTCCGGCGGAAGCCGCACACGTAAAAATGGCGCCGAAAGAGCGCGCTGAAGCTTTAAAAAATATTGATTTAAAAGGCGTAAATCCCAGAATTGCTGCCGTGATGATGCTTTTTTATCCTAAAAATGAAGAAACACATTTAGTTTTAATTGTGAGGAATGCTTATAATGGAGTGCACTCATCGCAAATCGCATTTCCGGGAGGAAAATATGAAACTTTTGATATTAGTTATGAAGCAACAGCTTTGCGCGAAACACAGGAAGAAATTGGAATTTTATCTAATAAAATAGAGGTTATTAAGGAATTTACACCAATGTATATTCCGCCAAGTAATTTTTTAGTGCATCCTTTTTTAGGAATTTCGCATGAAGAACTCCTATTTAATCCTGATGTTAGGGAAGTTGCCGGTATTATTGAATTGCCGCTTTCGGTTTTTTTAGACGATAAGATTATTGTCGAATCCACATTGTCAACTTCTTACGGACCTAATATTGTAGTTCCCGCATTTAGTATTCAAAATCGTACTGTTTGGGGCGCAACCGCTATGATATTAAGCGAATTGAGAGATGTTTTAAAAATAGGTTTTGGTAAAAAACAGTAAAAACAAAAAAATAACAATTTGATATTCATTAGAATAGTAAAATTTTTCCGAAATTGCTTATTACTATTGCTAAAAGAATAATTTTTGTATGTTTGCGACAGAACAAATAACACGATAAAACAGCTATGGGATTGTTTAAACGAAATCCTTTCGGACATATATTATTCATCAAGAAATGGTTAATCCGTATTTTGGGTGCCATGACACATCGAAGATATAGAGGATTTAATGATTTGCAGATTGAAGGATCTGAGATTATTAAAACGCTTCCTCATACAAATGTTTTGTTTATATCCAATCATCAAACTTATTTTGCTGATGTAGTGGCGATGTTTCACGTGTTTAACGCAAGTTTAAGCGGACGTCAGGATACTATTAAGAATATCGGTTACTTATGGCAGCCAAAAATGAATATCTATTATGTTGCTGCAAAAGAAACCATGCAAGCGGGCTTGTTACCCAGAATTTTAGCATATGTTGGTGCTATTACTGTAGAAAGAACCTGGCGCGCAAAAGGCTTAGACGTAACAGAGAAACGTGATGTGAACCCAAATGATACTGAAAACATCAGAATAGCTCTTGAAGACGGCTGGGTGATTACCTTTCCGCAAGGCACAACAAAATCGTTTAAACCCGTTCGAAAAGGAACTGCACATATCATCAAACAACATAAACCTATCGTAATTCCGATTGTAATTGACGGTTTTCGCCGTTCTTTCGATAAAAAAGGTTTACGCATGAAAAAGAAAGGAATTCTACAATCTTTCATTATAAAAGAACCTCTTGATATTGACTATGAAAACGATACGATCGACGAAATCGTTGAAAAAGTAGAATATGCCATCGAACAGCATCCATCATTCTTAAAAGTTATTCCAGCGGAAGAAATTAAAGTACAGGAAGAACTTAATAAGTTACGAAGATGGGAATACTAGAAATTTTAGATTTCTGATTTTAGATTTAAAAAGTTCAGGTTAGGAAACTTAGAACCTTATTGTCTTAGAATCTTAGCCCCCTCATATTAAAAATCTATCTTCTTTAACTCCTTATAATTGGCATACAATCTGCGTAACAGTGTTCCATACAACAATCTGTAAAAGCACCAGAATATACCTAAAAAAGCAAGAGTTACCAGAAATAGTATACCAACAGTCATCATCATTGCCTTACCGTTTGTGGCTAATTTGTCTCTTAAAAATTCCATTTCAGGATTATAGACAAAAGCAATAAAAAAGCTTATAATTGAGCTTAAAACGGCCATTCCTAAATTGTACCACACATAATATTGAACGGTTTTACGCGTTTTTAATATGCTGCTCATCAATAATTTGGTCGATCCGGTTGTAGAGATTGTTTTGTAATTTTTATAAAAAAAGTAAACGAAAATCAAGACTACTATATAATTAAAATAGGTTAGAAGTTCCAGATAAAAAATCATCTCTGCATGTTTTATCTTGATTAACATTTCGTCTGTACTGAAAAAAAAGTTTGAAACGGTCCAGAATAAAACCTCCAAAATGCTGATAATCAAAATCCACTTCACGATTGAAGATGATTTTTTATGAATCATTTTGTAGATTTCATTTTCTGAAATTTGTTCAAAAGAATCCGAGTTCTTTTTCCAGTCTTTTTTTAATAAATCCAGTTCTTTCATAAATAATTTTTAAGGATTTAGTATTTTTTTAAGTTTCCCTTTAATTCTGTTCATTTTCACACGTGCATTCACTTCGCTGATTCCCAAGGTTTCAGCTATTTCTTGATAATCTTTGTCTTCTAAGTACATAAAAACTAATGCTTTTTCAATGTCATTAAGTTGATATACGGCTTTGTACATCAATTTAATCTGCTCTTCTTCTTCATAATTGTAATCAACATCTTTTACAAAATGCTGATGACTTTCATATTCTACTGTCGATACGGTTCGTTTGGTTTTTCGATATAAGGTAATAGCGGTATTTAAAGCAACGCGGTACGTCCAGGTTGAAAATTTACTGTCGCCTCTAAATTTTGGATACGCTTTCCAGAGTTGAATGGTGATTTCCTGAAACAAATCTTTGTGAGCATCTTCGCCGGCAGTATATAACCTACAAATCTTGTGGATTATATTCTGATTTGCCTGCAATTGCGCAACAAATGATTGTTCTAGGTTTTCGGTCATAATTGATTAGTAGTGATGAAAGCAATTTTGTTACAGCAAGGTTTATTTTTTTGCCAAAGATTAAAAGATTTTAAAGATTTTTTTAAAACTTTTAAAGGCTTTAATAAAAATCATTTAATCTTTCGCAAACTTTTATAATCGCCTTGTTTTATAATAATTGACCATTAGATCTACAAATTTACTGTAGCTATCCATTCCGTCTTTTTGATTGTTGGTTTTTAAGAAATTATCATAAAGAATATGAAAGCCTTTGTCAATAAATGTATCATATTGTTTCCAGAAATCCTGACTTTCCTGATAGTTTTTTAAAATTCCAACATGAACAGTTTTCTTTAATTGATTGAAAATCTTTTCGTTTTTAAATTGCCAAATACCTAAACAATAGCGCAAAGCAAAGCTGTAGCCAGAATATTGATAATATAAATTATCGTTTTTGACTGATGATAAAACGCCTATAAAATTACATTCACTTTCGCTGGCAAATCCTATTTGATGTGCCATTTCATGACAGCTAGTAAGCGGAAAATTGTACATTGGTAATAAATCATTTACCTGCGCTTCATTCGTAAATGGATTTAAATATCCGCCAAAACCCATATAAGTTAGCGGCAAACTGAAAAGAGATTTTTTTACGCTAATGATTTCATACTTAAAATAGGTATGTTCATTAGCAAGATTTTCATATCCTTTAAGGTTCATATGAAAAGCTTCTTCCTGAGAATATGGAAAAACGATTTTAGCACTATCATTTTTAGTTATTTGGAACTGAATTTCATTTGTTTTCAGAATTAGTTTTTTGGTAAAACTCAGTAATTCAGCATCAGTATATTCTCTTTTAATTTTCATTTTTTCGAAAAGAGGTTCCCGGTAATAATTAAATGCCCAAAGAAAATGAAAGAAAAAATAGAATATTGAAAGATAACTTAATGCTTTTAAAAGATTATCTCTCCATTGTAATTTCCAGGTTTTACGTGTTTTCCAAATCCATCGAATCAAAAATATAATCAATATTGCATAAATGAAATCTCCGACAGAAAATGGAATTCTGCCTAAAACGATTCTCGAAAAATGAGAGATTTTCACATATAATACGTTGCTGTAAAATCGTTCGATAAACTTTGGAAAAAAGGGGAGTATCTTTAAAATAACGATTTGCACAAGAAGCAATAATGGTAAAATGTATTTTGATTTCACAGTTTAAATTTTGGATACGTAAATATAAATACAATATTATAACTAAAAAAGATTGTATTTGTAGAGTTTCATTTTAAAGTATACAATTAGTGCTAATTCATGAAATTTGTGGCCAAAAAGAATTTAAACTTTGTAACTTTGGAACTCTTAATTGTTAAACTTCAAACAAAATATAATGAGTCAGGAAATAAGAAATCTGGAACCGAAAGCACTTTGGAATAAATTTGCCGATTTAAACGAAGTTCCGCGTCCGTCTAAGAAAGAAGAGCGCGTGATCGAGTTTATGAAGAACTTTGGAAACAGCTTAGGTTTAGAAACTTTTGAAGACGAAATTCGAAATGTAATCATCAGAAAACCTGCCACTCCCGGAATGGAAAATCGCAAAGCTATTGTTATGCAAGGGCATCTTGATATGGTACACCAAAAAAATGCAGATACTGTTTTTGATTTTGACACTCAGGGAATTGATATGTATGTTGACGGCGACTGGGTTCGTGCTCGTGGTACAACTCTTGGGGCAGATAATGGATTAGGAGTTGCTACAATAATGGCAATTTTAGAAAGCAAAGATATTCCTCATCCTGCAATTGAAGCTTTGTTTACAATTGATGAAGAAACAGGAATGACTGGCGCTTTAAATTTAAGAGGCGGAATTCTGCAAGGTCAGATTTTATTGAATTTAGATACAGAAGAAGATGATGAAATTGATATAGGATGCGCCGGTGGAATCGATGTAACAGCTACAAGAAATTATCATGAAGAAGAAGTTCCGGAAGGCTCAGTTGGTCATATTATTACCGTAAAAGGGCTAAACGGCGGTCATTCTGGAATGGATATTCACAAAGGTCTTGGAAACGCTAATAAAATCATGAACCGATTGTTATTTGATGCTTTTGAAAACTTTGGTTTGCAAGTGGCTGAAATTAACGGTGGAAGTTTGCGAAACGCAATTCCAAGAGAAAGCGTTGCAAAAGTTATTATTTCTGAAATGTTTGATGAAGCCTACATTTTTGATATGCAGGAAATCATCAACGATATTAAAGCAGAATACAAAACAACAGAACCAAATCTTTCTATCGAAATCGTAAAATGCGATTTACCTGAAAAAGTAATGGATCTTGGCGTTCAGGAAGGAATTATCAGAGCAATTTATGCAGCACAAAATGGTGTTTACAGAATGAGTGCTGATATGGCTGATTTAGTTGAAACTTCAAATAATATTGCCAGAGTTATTGTAAAAGATGGCGAAATTTTGGTGGGATGTTTAACGCGTTCTTCTGTTGAAACTTCAAAATTTGATTTGGCAAATTCTTTACGTTCTGCTTTTGAATTGGTTGGTTGTGAAGTGGAACTTTCAGGTTCGTATCCAGGCTGGACTCCAAATGTAAATTCTGAAATATTAGATACCTTGGTTGGTATTTATGAGAAACAAAATGGCGAAAAACCAAAAGTGGTAGCTTGTCATGCTGGTCTTGAATGTGGAATTCTTGGAACAAATTATCCGGAAATGGATATGATTTCTTTTGGACCAACTATTCATGGAGCGCATTCGCCAGACGAAAGAGCAAGCATTTCATCCGCTCAAAAATATTGGAAATTTGTATTAGAAATTCTTTCAAATATTCCGGTTAAATAAAAAGTAATCAGTTTTTCAGTCGCAGTTTCAGTCTCAAACAAGCTGAAAACTGCGACTGCGACTGAAAACTAAAAATTAATCTCTTTTAGGAGAATTTTTCTTTTCTCTCTTTTCTTCTTTCTTTTCTTTAGCCGTTTTTAGCGGTTCTTTTTTTGCTGTTTTTTTAGCATCCTGACTCTTTGCCATAATATTTAAATTTAGATTACTTTCTTTTGATTGTAAGTAAATGTAGCAATAATTCTGCTTTGTTTAGAATATTATTTTAAAAAGTCTCCATCAATTATTAATAACTCAACACCTGTTGTTGTTATAGAACGGTGAGAACTTGCATCATCAGAAACTACATAAGTCATTCCTTTTGAAAGTTCAAATTTTTCGCCATTTTCCAGCTCACTAATGAATTCTCCTTCCAGACAATGTACTATATGACCTTTTTGACACCAATGATCAGCGATATAATTTTCAGAATAAATAACTTTTCGAATGCGTAAACCGCCTAATTGTAAAGTTTGCCAATACGCTGTGCCGGTTTCTCCTAAATGTTCCGTTTTTTCGATTTGATCCCAATCAATAGTTTGAAAAGGTATTGTTGCCATAGTTTTGATTCTTACTTAGTATCTAAAATAAAAAATCCTCAGTTACAAATTGTAAATGAGGATTTTTATTTCTATTAAAATTAAATTAATTACGTTTTAGTACTTTATATTGCTCATAACACGCACTAATAGCGTCCATAATCTGTAAATCATTTGCTGTCTGAATAAAGGAATCAGAATAGTTGCAACGTTGCAAAATCTCTGGAATTTCATCTTTACTAACACCTAAAAGAACAGAAACGGTTTCACGATCGTATTTTGATTCTAAAAGATTTCTAACCGTATCGTCTTTTTTCATTTCTTTTAGTTTCTTGAGTTCTTTTCCATTTTTTCCAAAGAAACCGTATAAAACATCAGCAGGATTAAAAATTGATCCTAACACTTTTCCAAATGCATTTGGAGAATATTCACCAGCTTCATAACCTTGTGTAAGGCCTGAAATACTGTAACGATAATTTTCTTTAGTTGGAATTAATTTAGAGTCAACTTCAAGATAACCAGTTAAGCTGAAAGGGGCAATAATAACTTCTTCAAGTGCAATTGCCTTTTCTGTAAGCTGAATTCTTGTTACTTTATTTTTTATCCAGTCATTCGTAACTCTGATTCTCAAAGACTGAAAACCTAAAATCGAAAAGTGAATTGTATCATTTGGCTGTACATCAATTTCAAAGTATCCTTTGGAGTCCGATTTTGCGCCGCGAACTTTGTTTGTGTTGATAATATTTACGTTAGGAAGAGGTTGTTTACTATTGTCATTGATAACGTATCCTGATACTCTTTGCGGAACATTGGATTCTGTGTCTTGTGCAAAACCAAAAGTTGAGAATAGTGTAAAAAAGAAAACTGCGAAATATTTCATATCCTGATTTAAAGCACTAAAAGTACTAAATAGGGATTAAATATTTCGCAGTGTTCAAATATAATTATCAGAAAATTAACAAGTGAAGCAGCATTCCTTTTTAATAATTGACTAAAAGTAATTTAGATGATTTAAATTAAATTGTTCTGGATCACAAAACTCATCAATTCAGAGGATGTTTTGGTGTTGGTCTTTACTCTTAAATTTTTTCGATGATTCTCTACTGTTGAGTATGAAATAAATAATTCTCTGGCAATTTCTGGAGTTTTTAATCCTTTGGCCATCAGGCCAATGATGTCCCGCTCTCTTTTTGTAATTGCGGGCAAATTCATGGAAATCGCTTTCCTTGTGTCCATTAGTACATTAAAATAATGGTATGATTTATCGCTATAGTCACTTATAGTAAGCAAAGGCGATGTGATATTTCCTAAGTGTGTCAGATCAGTAATTACGATTAGGGTACTTTCGACGCGCTCTGTGATATAGAAGGCAGGAAATTGTATCAATACCCAACGGTATTGTTTTGCTGCATTCATAAATCTGCCGTAAATATTGAATTTTAAGAATTCTCTTTTTTCTGATTTTTCAATAGTTTCAAATACAATTTGTATGGCTGCTAATACATAATTTCGATCATCTGGATGAACCATATTGGCTAGATCATTTAGACTGATATTTTTCCAATCTGCAACAGTGTAATGTGAATAAGGAGTAAGTTGGCCTATATTATCACTAGTTGCTACCATGCCCATTGTTAAATTGCTTGGCACGAACCAAAAATAAGGACCAATAGCAAAACTATCTATCTTATCAATAAAAGGGGTGAAATATTTCATGTAATCAACAGGAATATCGCTTTTATTTACAGCTATTTTTCGTGTAAAATCTTCTACAGAAATAGGTTTTATAAATTTTGAATCCTTCATATTCATTTGATTTAAATTAGTAGTTTTCTACTATTACCTAATATTTTTTTAAGATATAAATTTGATTCTGCAAGATAGGATTAAATTGTTTTCTAAACAGTTGATTTTAAAATGCAAAGAAACATATAATGATGAATTAATTTTTATAAATAACTAAATTAGAATGTAATGAGCAGAATAAAAAAACTTTCGATATTACTATTTGTATTTTCTATAATGTCCTGTAGTAATAGTAATGATGATTCTTCAAATAATGAAGAAAAGGCCAGTGTAAAAGATATCTATGTATGCGGTTACGAAAAGAAAAGCAGTACAGGCAGATTTATAGCGACTGTCTGGAAAAATGGCATCGCTACGAGTTTAACAAACGGTACAAACAATGCGGTGGTAAATGATGTTGCCGTAGCAGGGAATGATGTTTATGCAGTGGGTTTTGAAGAGGATGCCAACGGAGTTCAAACAGCACGATTATGGAAGAATGGTTTGCAGGCAAGTTTACCTAGTACTCCGGGAAGTCTTGCAAGTAAAGTGGTAGTGAATGGAGAAAATGTGTATGTACTTGGTCGCGCAATTGAAAATAATTCATATGTGCAAAAAATGTGGAAAAATGGAATTATTTCGACATTGCCAGATGACAGAAGAAGCATTGCAGTAAATAACAATAATGTCTACACTGTTGGGCTTCAAGATGAGCGAGCTAGATTCTGGACTAACAACACGGGCGCCAATTTGACAAATGGAGATTCCTATTCTGCTGCACATGATATTGCAGTAAAAGGCAATGATGTTTATATTGTTGGTGTTGAAGTAATAAATAAGATTTCTGTTGCCAAATTATGGAAGAATGGAGTTGCTTCTGATTTGAGCGATGGAAAGTTTACTAGTGTGGCGACTAACATTTCAGTGGTAGGGAATGATGTTTATATTTTGGGTTATGAAAATAATCTGGGCACTAATTCAAAAGTCTGGAAAAATGGAGAAGTGATTTGGAGTAAGGAAAAGTTTTCATCAAATGATTTAGAAGCGGTAGGGCAGGATTTCTATCTGCTTGATAATACTGATCATAAGGCAAAAATATTAAAAAATGGTGTTCCGGAAGATTTAAGTTCAGCTATTAATTCCTATGCTAATTCTTTGTTTATTACTGCTAATTGATTTGAGTTAAAACCAGGCATATTCAATAAAAAAATCCCAAATTCCAAGTATGTCAGGAATTTGGGATTTTATATTTTAAGGATAAACTAAATGATTAGTCTCTTCTTGGTCTTCTTGGTCTTGGTGCATCACCAAAGCTTTCAGAACGTCTTGGAGCTCTGTCTGAACCACCTTCTGTTCTTGGAGTTGAGCTTCTAAAACCACCTTCTCTTTTTGGAGCAGATGAATTTCTGTCGCTTTTGAAACCACCTTCTCTAGGTGCAGAGCTTCTGTCGCTTCTGAAACCTCCACCACCAGAACCTTCACGTCTTGGTCCGAAACTTCCTCCGCCAGAACCTTCACGTCTTGGACCTCCAGAAGAGCGTCCGCCACCGCTGCGTCCATTATGATCACGTCTTCCGCCACCATCATTTTTAGAAATTTCAACATTAATACGACGTCCTTCTAATTGTACGTTGTTTAATACTTCCATTACTTTGTCAGTGTGCTCAGGATCAGTGTTAAAGAAAGAGAAACCTTCTTTTACATCTACTTTGAAAACGTCATCACGACCTAAGTCTAATGTTTCTTTCAAGTAATCTTTTAGAGTCATCCAATCAAAATTGTCTCTTGAACCGATGTTTACGAAATAACGAACTGCTCCGTTATTATTGAATTCTCTTGGCTCAGAGTCAGTTCTTTCACGTCTTTCACCAGATTGAGATGAAATATCTCTGTTCTTTTTATAGTAAGCAATAAAACGATTAAATTCTACTGAAACCATTTTCTTAATCAACTCTTCTTTAGATAAACCTTCAAGAACATTGTTAATAGCTGGTAAATAGTTGTCAATTTCGTGATCAACTTCAGTATCTTTAATTTTTGTTGCTAAGTGCAATAATTGAATTTCGCAAATCTCAATTCCAGAAGGAATTGTTTTTTCTTCAAATTTTTGTTTGATGATTCTTTCGATAGAAGAAATTTTACGCAACTCACTTTTTGTAACGATTACAATAGAAGTTCCTAATTTTCCAGCTCTACCTGTACGTCCAGAACGGTGATTGTATGTTTCAATCTCGTCAGGAAGCTGGTAATTTACTACGTGAGTAATATTATCAACGTCAATACCACGTGCAGCAACGTCAGTAGCAACAAGCATCTGAATTTGTCTTCCACGGAAAGATTTCATTACACCATCACGTTGCGCCTGAGATAAATCTCCGTGCAATGCAGCAGCACTATATCCATCTTCTATTAATTTTTCAGCTACAGCTTGTGTGTCTCTTTTTGTACGACAGAAAACCACAGAGAAAATATCCGGATTTGCATCGGCTAAACGTTTCAAAGCTTCGTAACGGTCACGAGCATTTACTAAGTAAAATTCGTGAGAAACTGTTGCAGAACCTGAGTTCTTAGCTCCAACAGTAATTTCAACCGGGTCGCTCATGAATTGTTTTGCAATTCTGGCAACCTCTTGTGGCATAGTTGCAGAGAACAACCATGTACTTTTTTGGTCAGGAGTATCAGATAAAATAGATACGATATCCTCATAAAATCCCATATTCAACATTTCGTCAGCCTCATCAAGAATACAGTAATCTATATTTTTAATGTTAACCAAACCTCTGTTGATCATGTCTTGCATTCTTCCCGGAGTAGCCACAATAATTTGTGCTCCTCTCTTAATGTCCCTAGCTTGCTCTGTAATACTAGCCCCGCCGTAAACTGCTACCACATTTATACCTTTCTCGTATTTTGCGTAGTTTTTAAGTTCGTTGGTAATCTGTAAACAAAGTTCTCGTGTTGGCGATAAAACTAATGCTTGTGTATTTCTGTTGTCAGCATCAATTTTTTGAATTAGCGGAAAACCGAAAGCTGCCGTTTTCCCTGTCCCTGTCTGAGCCAACGCAACCATATCTGTATCTTTTTCCAATAATAGGGGAATCGCTTTCTCCTGTACTTCTGACGGATTCTCAAATCCTAGATCTAAAATCGCCTTCAGTAACGATTCATTCAATCCTAATTGTTCAAATTTATTCATATATATTTTTAAAATAGGGTGCAAAATTACTGTTAATTATTCAGATAAACTAATGCAATTTTAAGAATTATGTATTTGTTATGATTTGATTATCAAAAAGTTATGTTTGAAGTAAAATCATTTCTATCTTAAAACGAATAAAAAGTAAAAAAATTTCGTCGTGAAATATAAAATTTTGCCTTTAAAATGTTTTATTTTAAACAATTATTTTGCTGTGTTCAGGTAATCAATTAGTTGCTGAGTTGCCTTTGCACGATGACTTATTTTATTCTTGATTTCTGCAGACAATTCGGCAAAAGCCTCCTTGTAATTTTCCGGCATAAAAATAGGATCATATCCAAAACCATGATTTCCGGATTTATTTAAAGTAATTTCTCCTTTTGCAATTCCCGTAAATAAATGTTGTTCTCCTTTTATATTCAGTGCGATCACAGTTTTGAATTGTGCTGTTCGATCTGATTTATCTGCTAAAGCATCCAAAAGTTTATTCATATTGTCATCGGCATTACGCTGTTCTCCGGCATATCTTGCAGAATATACGCCTGGTTCTCTGTTTAAAGCGTTAACTTCCAAACCGGTATCATCGGCAAAACAATCGTAACCATATTTTTTTGTTACGTAATTGGCTTTCAAAATTGCATTTCCTTCGATTGTATCAGCCGTTTCAGGAATTTCTTCATGACAGCCAATATCTTCCAGAC
>Ga0247806_10000490_pt1 | contig 24789 bp, 16 predicted proteins | sample UWRJL059202B1_FD_179935 | JGI IMG/M metagenome (GOLD analysis project Ga0247806, IMG submission 179935) | Plant litter microbial communities from Arlington Agricultural Research Station in Wisconsin, United States - UWRJ-L059-202B-1 | ecosystem: Environmental > Terrestrial > Plant litter >... | reverse complement strand
TTTGAAGAGTTAGTATTGAAATCAGATAAACCTGTATTAGTAGATTTTTGGGCAGCATGGTGTGGTCCGTGTAGAATGGTAGGCCCGATCATTGAAGAAATAGGTCAGGAATACGAAGGTAAAGCTGTAGTAGGTAAAGTAGACGTAGATGCTAACCAGGAGTTTGCTGCAAAATACGGTATTAGGAACATCCCTACTGTATTGGTTTTCCAAAACGGAGAAGTAGTAGGCCGCCAGGTAGGTGTTGCGCCTAAGCAAACCTATACTAATGCAATAGACGCATTGCTATAATCAGCTACCTGATATATTATACAGAAGCCCCAGCGAAAGTTGGGGCTTTTTGTTTATGGTAAATTTCACGATGAGTTAAGTCATTATGTATGCTGTGTTTACATTTCTTTATGTACTTTAGTATAGCTATAATTATTAGAAACTAAACTGCTTTAAATAGCAATCTAAAATTCAGTATAATGGAAGGACAAAACAACCAAACATCAAACACAGCTTTAAATAGCGAGGTAACCCCAAAGGTAACGGGAGTAGGAGGGATTTTCTTTTTTACAGACGATCCTAAAGAGACAAGGGATTGGTACAGCAAAAACCTTGGTATCGAAACCAATGAGTGGGGTGCGACTTTTGAGTCGAGAGACTTTAACAACCCAGAGCAGGTAAGCTCATTGCAATGGAGCCCTTTTAAACAAGGCAGCGACTATTTTGCGCCTTCCAAAAAGGAATTCATGATTAACTACACGGTTCAAAATATTGAAGGGCTGGTGGCTAAGCTTAAAGAAAACGGCGTGACTATTCTTGATGATATTGCAGCATACGACTACGGGAAGTTTGTACACATTATGGATACCGAAGGTAATAAAATCGAACTTTGGGAACCCGCAAGTGATGATAAAAAGGATGATGAATTTGCGAAATAAAAATCATTAAAGGAGGGGTAAAGCCCATTATTCATTCTCTAAAATGCGCGCAAACTTTGTAACTTAGCTACTTTGTAACTCTGCAACTCACCTATGACAACCTACATTTTCGATGGTACTTTTGAAGGCATCCTTACCGCCCTTTTCGAGTTTTACGACCGGAAAGAAACCGCGGCACAACTGGTTTGGGACAGGTATTACCAGCCCGTTATGCTGCAGGAAACCCTCGAAATTATAAATGATGAAGCTAAAGCAAAGCGGGTTTGGGCAGGGCTGCGTAAAAAGCTGAGCCCGCAATGGCAACAAATGTTTTACAAAACCCACCTTAGCGAAGACCCGCAGGCGTTTAACGATATGTTTAATTTTGCCTGCTATATTTTTGACAGCCCCGCCGGTGCCGAAAACAACTTTGGCAACCCGCACATTATGGCGGTAAACAAATGGGAACGTAAGGTAAGCCGCGAACGTCACCGCATGAAGGCGTTTATACGGTTTCAGCAAACGGCCGATGGTATGTATTACTGCCCCATAGAACCCGACTTTAATGTGCTGCCCCTTGTGGCCTCCTTTTTTAAGAACCGCTATGCCGACCAGCAATGGATTATTTATGACGTTAAACGTAAATACGGCCTGTACTACAACACCCACACTGTTGAAGAAATTACCTACGACTTTGTTGCCGAAATTGACACCAAAAAAATACTCCTCCCCGCCGCCGTTCTCGACCCTAAAGAAGAACTGGCTTCTATATTATGGAAGGACTATTTTAACAGCACTAACATTCCTGCCCGCAAAAACATGAAGTTGCACATTCAGCATGTGCCTAAACGGTACTGGAAATATCTGAATGAGAAGGAGGGGAAGAATTAGCCATCAAATAATTATAAATAAGCTATATATTTGATGAAAAAGCCATGGTAGAAATCGATGTGTTTTTAGAGGGAAGAATTATAAGCGATATAAATTACAACTATCCTGTTAAACTTAATATTAAAAAAAGTTCCTTAGCTTCGCACACCCCTCACCCTTTAGATCTGCCCACATTACAATTTAATTTCTGTAACTTTAAGTCGATAACATTTGGCATTGACGAAGATATTGAATCAAAAATTTCAATATTATTCTTTGGATGTAAACTTAAAAACATTGATGATAACAAATTAATATCAAAAAATATATCATTCGGATTTGGGAGTTGTGTGGTTGAAAATCTTACTATGCACAGAGGGATTGTTCGAACGTTTACATTTAATAATTGTTTAGGTGTATTTGCAATTACAGCTACTCCTCAAGTTTCAGTTTCATACTCAGAAGAAAATATATTTGTAAATCTCTGGAAGAAATTGGATTACCTAAACACAATCAATGAAAAAACAATGTATCTTCTTAAAAATATCGAAAAAATAAATTTTGATACAAAAGAAATTAAAAAAAGAACAAGCCGATTTTACCACACTGAGTTTGAAACTTCGAAATATTTAAAATTAAAGTATCTTCTATCTAAAAAAGAAAAAGAGCAATTAAAGATTTCAATAAATATATCGTACTCTGCAGACTTTGCACATAAATCAACTACAATTAATGGTGGATACTTAAGAGCAATTTCATTAACTGGTTATCCAAAAGGAGAAATAAAAATTGAAAAAATACAGACAAATGCAATTTATATCCGTGGATTTTCAGTTGAAGGCTTTTTGAAATTATTTGATATTTCAGCCTATGGAGAAGACTCTAAATTCGAAATTCATGATTCGAACTTAGATAATTCTTGGTTTGACAAAGTGGATATATCAAGCTTCTCAAAAATGGCGTTGTATAGATCTACATTGATAAACACAAAATTGACCAGTGTAATTTTTCCAAGTGTAAAAAAAATGCACATTCAGAGCATTGAAAATATTCATTATACCGATGATAAGCATTCAACTTATCACTTAGATCAATATGAAAATTTTCTACAACTTAAGAAAGCTTTTGAAAAAACAGGTAATATTCATGAAGCTCAAAAGATGCAAAGTGTAGCATATAAATCCCTTTCAAAAATTACAGATCTAAATTGGTGGGATAAACGAATATTGTTTTTAAATAATTTCAGTAACTCGCATGGTATTTCTGTGAAAAAACCGCTAATTCTATTGCTAATCTTTTCCGTATGCCTTTACTTATTGTATTTAAATGCATTAGGATATATAAATTTACAGCATAAATTTGATATAGATTTAATAGGTTATTACTTTGCTTTTTTAGATATTACACATAGAAGTGACTTTTTAGTTGAAAAAGAAAATTTAACTGGATTCGCAGTAGGGATAGACTTCTTTTCAAAAATTCTAACAGGTTACTTCATATATCAATTTGTTGCTGCTTTTAGAAAATACGGTAAATAGCCCTCTATATAAGGCAAATTCTCATACCACCCTATCCCTTTATCCCTTACCTTTACTACTCTAAACAAAGACGTGTAAATGGATAATTTAGATGCCGCACGAATGCAAATGGCATTCACCCTTATTTTTCATATTGTGTTTGCCTGTATAGGTATGGTAATGCCTTTTTTCATGGTAATAAGCCACTATAAATGGCTAAAAACCCGCGAGCACGTTTACTTAACCCTAACCAAATCGTGGCAAAAAGGTGTCGCCATATTTTTTGTAACCGGTGCAGTATCTGGTACGGCACTGTCGTTTGAGCTTGGGCTGCTGTGGCCTAACTTTATGAAGTATGCCGGGCCTATTATCGGGATGCCCTTTTCGCTGGAGGGTGCCGCCTTTTTTATAGAGGCCGTGGCACTGGGCTTTTACCTGTATGGCTGGAACAAAATATCAGAACGTTTTCATTTGTTTACAGGTATTATAGTCGGAGCTTCGGGAATACTTTCGGGCATCCTTGTTGTATCGGCAAACAGCTGGATGAACGCCCCTTCGGGTTTTGATTACGTCGATGGTAAATTCATTAACATAGACCCCGTAAAAGCATTCCTTAACGATGCGTGGTTCAGCCAGGCACTGCACATGACGCTCGCTGCCTTTGCCGCGACCTCTTTTGCCGTAGCAGGAATCCACGCCTGGCAGATCTACAAAAACCGCAACCCACAGGTACACAAAAAAGCCTTTAACATTGCTATATTGTTTGGCGCTATTGCTGCATTGCTGCAACCGTTGAGTGGCGATATGTCGGCGAAAGATATTGCCGTGCGCCAGCCTGTTAAGCTTGCCGCTCTTGAAGCACACTATGAAACCGAGAAAGGCGCCCCGCTTTACATTGGCGGTATTGTAAACAACGAAACCCACGAGGTTACCCATAAAATTGCTATTCCTAAAGCGCTCTCGTTTCTTGCCCACGGCGACTTTAATGCCGAGGTAAAGGGCCTTAATGATTTTCCTGAGCAGGATCGCCCTAATGTTGCCATTACGCATTATGCTTTCCAGACAATGGTGAGTTTGGGAATGCTTTTGGTGCTGGCCTCTATAATTTACTTCATCAGCCTTAAAAAGAAACACTGGCAACTGCACCGCCGCTACTGGCTGTACTTTGCCATTATGGCTCCCATAGGGTTTCTTGCCCTCGAGGCCGGATGGATCGTGACCGAAGTGGGCCGCCAGCCGTGGATTATTCATAACGTGATGCGTACTAAAGATGCCGTTACGCCCATGCCGGGCATGATATACAGTTTTTATATGTATGTGGTTTTATATGCTACGCTAACGGTAGCGGTTACATGGCTTATGGCACGCCAGATAAAAGTGCTTAACAACACCCAAACATTATAACGTTATGCTGTATGTAGTGCTGTTCTTCGTTGTTTTCTCTTTCTTCTTATACGTGCTTCTTGGCGGCGCCGACTTTGGCGCGGGTATCCTCGAGCTATTCTCGTCTGCCGACCATAAAAAGTCCATCAAGAAAACTACTTATAGTGTGCTTGGCCCCGTTTGGGAAGCTAACCACATCTGGATCATTATCCTTATCGTGATCCTGTGGATTGCCTTCCCCATTTTTTATAATGTGATTATTGTATACCTGCACATACCGCTCACGCTGGTATTGCTGGGCATTACATTGCGCGGGGTAGCGTTCGTTTTCCGTCATTATGATGCCGTTAAAGACAAGTCGCAATTACTGTACGACAGGATGTTTGAATTCTCTTGCCTGGTTACTCCTATATTTTTAGGCATGACCTTTGGCGGACTCGTTAGCGGCAATATAATTATGCTGGAAGATAACCCCACGGCAGGCTTTGCAGATGTGTATATTTACCCGTGGCTACAATGGTTCCCTATACTTACGGGTTTCTTTTTTAGCGCGCTGTGCACGTTTCTTTCGGCTACATTTTTAATAGGCGAAGCTAAAGATTATGAAAAGCGAATGTACATGCGCAAAGCAGGTATTGCTACTATTGTAGTGGTAGTTTTGGGTATGGCAACGCTTAGCGCAGGCTACCTGGCGGACAATAAATTTACCCATGATTTCCTGAATAACTATTACGCCTTGGGTGCGGTGGCGCTATCGGGTATGTTGCTGTATCCTTTATGGAGGGTAATACAAATAGGCCGTATTATATGGTGCCGGTTTTTGGCAGGAATGCAGGTGCTGCTTATATTATTTGCCGCGATTGGCACGCATTTCCCTAATCTTATAATTACTAAAAACGAACAAATAAGCCTGCTCGACGGCCGTGCTCCCGATAATGTTATCAGCGTGCTGGGTATCTCATTAATTATTGGTGGGGCACTGATTATTCCGGGATTACTGCACCTTTTAAAATCGTTCAGGATGATAAAGGTATTAGAGGATAGGGAATAGGGACAGGTTTTAATTGAACGCGGATAACACGGATGCTACGCAGACGCGGATTAAAACGGATTAGCTACATTTAGTAAAATAAAAAATCCGTGTAAATCCGCGCTTGAAACCCGTGTCATCCGCGTTCCACATCTGTAAATTTGGAATTTGAAAATTGATTGTTCGAATTTACCTCTAATAACTCATTATAAAATTCTCACGGTTCAATCCGTCGGTAACATAGAGCCAACTGACACTTAGTACATCGGCCATAATTTTTTTAAGAGAAAGAAAATCATCCGGCTTTTTAATGTAAATATTTGCACCTGCAACAAAGGTACCTTCTATATCTTCCGGCGAAGAAGATGTACTGTAAATTGCTACGGTAAGATCACGAAATTGCGGATTGGCCCTTATTTCGAGCAAACATGCTAAACCATGTTTACCCGGCATATTAAGATCCAGGAAAACAACATGAGGTGGCTCCTCCGCAATAGCAAGGTGCTCCATAAGTTCGTAGCCATCTTCAAACATAAGCAGTTCGTGCTTTATCCTAAGTTGATCGAATGCATTTTTAAAGAAAAGGCGGTCATCTTTATCGTCATCGGCCAACACCACATGTAATTTATCCCTATGCATTGTATTTCCCATAGTTAAGAATATTGAACAGAATTCTGTATAAAATTACGGTAATAGAAAAGCTATCCAAGTAATATTGGCAAGAATATAACAGTTAATTTTTAACTAAACTGCTCAAAAATAGCGTTGCTACACAGAATACCTTACTTAGAAAACTATTATTGACTTCAAATTAAAAACAAAAAGTTGTTTATCTGTTATATAATAAACAATAAACAAATTATATTTAAACAGAATCTTTTATAAAGTGGGTTTCGGCGTCTTCGGGTATAGGGATGTAAAGACGGTGCCAGCTATCACCTTCCAGTAGCAGCCATGTATGCCCGGGCCCGTGAATATCTTCTGCTATGAGTAATATTCCCGGTTCTATTATAAACGAGTCGCCATTAGTAACCGTAAACTGCAGCTTGCCGGTAAGTGTAACCACAAATTGTTTGCGCGGCGCAGGGTGTGCCACCTTTTGGTACGCCTCTATATGCGTTTGGGCAAAAAAACTGGTAACGGGTATATGAGTGGTGTTTGGCACAGTACCCATTTGAAATGTACAGCTACCATCAGGCAGGTTGTACAGCCGTATGGTTTTTATATGAACGGGGGTATCTAAATTCATAAGTAGGGAAAAAAACCGGTTATTTAAAAGTTACTGTAATATCTTTTAGTAACTGATTATCTATAATATTAGTTGGTAATTTAATGTGCAGCACGTTATCTTTTACCGTGGCTGTTCCGGCAACTAAGCGGTACGTTCCTGCTTTACCCCGGCAAAAGCATCTCACGGTAAAAAAAATATCATGCTCCCCTTCGCCTGTAAGGTTAGAAAGCTCATTGTCAGTCTCCACAACAACTTCTTCACTATAAAAATCATCCTGGTAGGCTGGGTTTTTGGTCTTATTGTAAGCATACATAATAACCATTTTACCCGGGGTATCCTGAAATTCATAATACGTACGGTTAAAACTATCGGTCTTTACAAGCAGGCCTTTATCTTTCATTATCTCAAAAGTGCACGTTCCACCGGGAGGGCATTCGCTCATTATGGTATAGTTTCCCATTGCAGTTCTGCCGCCTCCCTTTTGAGAAGAACATGCAAAAAGCAGAATGGGCAAAATAACAAGGGCAAACTTTTTCACGGCAATATTTAAACTTCAAAAATACAAATTTTAATATGCGTTACTGCAAAAAAAGATAAAGGAATTGCGAATTATGAAACAAATATTCTTTTAAAAATCTAATAATCCGGATTACTTTCCGTTAAAATTACTCATAGTATCAGCCAGGCCCGATAGCGTAAACGATTTTATTGCATCCACAGCTTTATCAAGCCTTTCCGGTAGCTTGGCCTTTTCATCGTCGCCCCATTCGCCTAATACATAGCTTATCTGTTGGCCCTTTTTAAACTCATCGCTAATGCCAAACCTAAAACGCGGGTAATCGCTGTTACCTAACAACTGCTGAATGCTTTTAAGCCCATTATGGCCACCATCGGTACCGCGGGGTTTTATACGTATAGTACCAAACGGAATGTTAAGATCATCTGTCACTACAAGCAGGTTCTCTACCGGGATATTTTCTTTATCCAGCCAGTATTTTACAGCCTTGCCACTAAGGTTCATGTAGGTATTGGGCTTAAGTAAAATTAATGTACGCCCTTTAAGTTTATACTCTGTTACCGCACCCAGTTTAGCAGTTTCAAAACTAAGGCCCTCCTGTTGCGCCAGGCGGTCAAGTATTTTAAAGCCTATGTTGTGGCGGGTATTAATATATTCGGCGCCAATGTTGCCAAGGCCCGCAATAAGATATTTTTTCATTGGGTCAGTAGGTTCTGCTTTTGTTGTTGCAAAAAGTTGCGTAAGCCATTTCATGGCGTAAAAATAAGATTTATTTTATAGTATGAATAGCTGTAAAATCAAAAAAGCCCTCCAAACAAATGGAAAGCTTTTCATTGGTCTAACTACTAAACCTACCACTCTCGTGGCATAAACAACACAACTGCGTTAAAGGTTTTAAAAACCTTATTGGGGCAAAAAAGCCTCTCTTTACGAAAGGCTTTTCCCAATTTAAGCGGTCTGGACGGGACTCGAACCCGCGACCCCGTGCGTGACAGGCACGTATTCTAACCAACTGAACTACCAAACCAGTGCTTTATTGCGGTTGCAAATATACAACACATTTTGAATCCTGCAAACGTTTTTGCAACAAAAGCCGAACTTTTTTTAAACTATCTATCCAAACTTTTGTTTTTCAACAAGGTAGGTCGTTAATATTTTTTCGAATTTTTCATCTACCGAAACCGGAACATACTTAATTTGATACTGCATACACGTTTCTGCTACCTTTTTAAAATACGCCGAAACCAGTTTTTCATACTCGTCTTTTACATTTTCGGCATAAAGGTTTACTTCTTCACCGCTTTCCATATCTATAAACTTACGCGGGGCATTATCAAAATCAAAACCCAGCTCGGTTTTTTTATCTATTACATGAAACAGCACTACCTTATGCTTATTATGCTTTAAGTGTTGCAGGGCATTAAACAATGCTTCGTCGTTACCGGGCTGAAACATATCTGTAAACAATATGATCATAGACCGGCGGTGCATTTTTTGCGCTATCTGGTGTAAAAACGTAGTGGTATCGGTTGTTTTATTACTTTTTGGTGCCGCCAGAATTCCTTCCAGCTTATCTATAAGCATGCGGTGATGCCTGCCGCTGCCCTTTTCGGGTGCATAATATTCGTATGTGTCAGAGTAGATGCTTAACCCCACGGCATCGCGCTGGCGTTTTAATAAATCCATAAGCACTGCCGATGCCAGTACAGCGAAACCTATCTTATTTTCATAAAATGCCTGCCCGTCTTTAAGCTTAGGGTAATGCATAGATGACGAATTATCTATAATAAGGTGACACCGCAGATTAGTCTCCTCTTCATAACGTTTAGAGTACAACCTATCGGTTCTTGCATACAGTTTCCAGTCTATACTTCGTGTGCTTTCGCCGGGATTATACACCTTGTGCTCGGCAAACTCAGCAGAGAACCCGTGAAATGGACTCTTGTGCATACCCGATATAAAGCCTTCCACAATTTGGTTAGCCAATAGATCGAGGTTTTTAAATGCCGAAATTTTTTCTAATTGAGATTCAATCTTCATAATTTCAAATGTAGGGAAAATGCAGGGCGTAAAAAAGTTTTGCTATTTATTTTGTAAAGACATGTTTTCTATTTTGTATGCTTATGTTTATTCAGTCGAGATCATAAATCAAAGAGTCATTGTTAAAACAAACTCAACTGATTTTGTGCTACTTTAAGGTATTTACTGCTGCTTTCGCTTAAAATAATATTTTTAAGGTATGGGGCATCTGGCTCGTTAAGTAAAATTGGGCTATCGGCGCAGCGTATAAAATGTTTAGCACGGTTATAAGCTATGCCTATTTTTTGAAGCTGGTCACTGCGTAGCCTGCCAAACTTTCGGGCTTCAATAATTTTACGCGCAGATCCTACACCTATTCCCGGTACACGCATAATCATACGATAGTCGGCTGTATTAATGTCAATAGGAAACTGGTCCAGGTTGCGCAGTGCCCAGCTCAGTTTAGGATCCATATCAGTATCCAGATGCGGGTTCTTACTATTAAGGAGTTCATTTACGTTAAACCCATAAAAACGCATAAGCCAGTCCGTCTGGTATAATCGATTTTCGCGTAATAGGGGAGGCTGGCTGCCTATAACAGGCATTCGCTCATCATAACTTATAGGTATATATCCCGAGTAATACACGCGTTTAAGGGAGTAGTCTTTATAATACTGTGCTGCGCTATGCATTATTTCCATGTCGGTTTCGGGTGTGGCGCCTATAACCATCTGGGTACTTTGGCCTGCAGGCACAAATTTAGATACACTTTTTATAAGTCCGTTTTTTTTCTCATCTTTAAACTGTGCAATACCATTTTGTATAAAAGCAAGAGGTTTTTTAACATCGTCGTGCGATTTATCGGGGGCTAAAAGCTTTAACCCGGCCTCTGTGGGCATTTCGAGGTTGATGCTCATGCGGTCGGCATAAAGACCGGCTTCGGTAAGCAGTTCCTGGCTTGCGCCGGGAATGGTCTTTAAATGAATATAACCATTAAAACGCTCTTCCAGTCTAAGTCGTTTTACAATGCGCACAAGACGTTCCATTGTAAAATCGGCATTTTTAAAAATACCAGAGCTAAGAAACAGGCCTTCAATATAATTTCTGCGGTAAAAGCTCATAGTAAGGTATACTACTTCATCTACGGTAAAGGCTGCTCGTTTAACGTCGTTGCTAGCTCTTGAAACGCAAAAGGCACAATCGTAAATGCAATGGTTGGTAAGTAATATTTTTAAAAGCGATACGCACCGTCCATCTTCGGTATAGCTATGGCATATACCATTACTGCTATCGCCTATGCCTTTGTTGTCGTTCTTGCGGTTTCCGCCGCTGCTCGAACAGGAAACATCATACTTTGCTGCATCGGCTAAAATATTTAGCTTTTCTCTAATCCTGTCATACATATATTAGGAGTGTTTTTACAAAAATAAGCACTTATAAAAGGTTGCTGTGTTGAACGATTGTTAAATATTTAGGGTAAAAAGTGTCTTGCCTGTTATACTTACATTATATAATTACTATACATTTTTATAAATCGAAAATTCGTGTATTTTTGCCGCAAATTGAAATTAGGTTGCATTTTGTCTAATTTTAATAAAGTTATAACGTTTATATGTTTATAGAAGTAACAATCATGGTTTTTTTAACTAAATTGCCTCCAAAACTCATATAGTTATAAATATTTGTCACATGGTGTAAAATTGTTATAAATTTTTTTTGGCAGGTGGACATTTATTATATATTTGCCTGCTATATTAAGATACTGAATATTAAGTTTTTAAAGTTGAGCCCCGAAGTCAAAAGATTGCTAGTTTAGTTTGTATTATGAAAAAACATTTACTTTTTTTAGTCCTTTTATTTGCGTTAAAAGGATTTTCGCAAAGCACTATTGTTGTTGCGCCTTCTCCGGCTGTAAATAATGGAGCTACTCTTAATCAATGGGTTAGTGATAACCTAATTAGTAGTTCATGCCTGGCCCAAACAGCAAATGTGGTAAAGGCTACAGGGCTTAGTTACGGTTACGAGAGTATAGGTTCTTTTACAAATGCCAACCCTGATTTTGCTTTTTCAAGAGGAGTGCTTCTTAGTACCGGGAGGGCTATAAATGCAGCCGGACCTAATACTACAGTTTCGAGCGATGAAAATATTGCCTGGACCGGAGATGCCGATCTTGAGGCTGCGCTTGCCGCTGGCGGAGTAACAATGAACTCTATGAACGCAACGGTTCTTGAGTTTGATTTTGTTGCTGCTACATCTACATTATCAATTGATTATATTTTTGCTTCTGAAGAATATGGCCAGTTTCAGTGTTATTCTAAAGATGGGTTTGCCATACTTTTAAAAACAGGCAATGGTGCCTATAGAAATTTAGCCCTTGTGCCAGCTACTACAGATGCTGTATCTGTAGCTACGATACGTAACAATGCTTTTGTTAATAGTCCTCCTGCAGGATGTAATTCGGCTAACATTCCGTTTTTTGGAAGTTTTAACGGTGGTACCCAGGATCCTGCAGATCCTTCTCCAATAAATTACGAAGGGCAATCGGTTGTAATGAATGCGTCGGCTACGCTTGTGCCGGGAACAACCTACCATATTAAAATTGTAATTGCCGATGATGGTGATGGTAATCCAAATAACTTAAACGGTAACGACGGCAAGTATGATTCTGCCGTGTTTTTTCCTAAAGACGGATTCAATCTTGGGCAAAATGTTTTAGAAGGTGGCTTAACCATAAATAATGGAAATGCTCTTTGTGATGGCGAAACATATGTGTTAAATTCTAATCTTGATGCGGATGATTTTATACTAAGCTGGAAAAAAGATGGTGCTGATTTTGCTGGAGATGTTTCTTCTGTAAGTGTTACAGAACCCGGAAGGTACCAGCTAAGAATAGAAACGACCGGTGGCTGTGTTGATTTTCAGGAAAAAGTTATTGAGTTTGCTCCTGCAATTGTACCGGGTACTCCTAATAATCTCTATGCATGTGCAGACCCATCTGGTAGTTATGTTTTTGATCTTTCTCAAAATACTCCGCTTATTAAGCTTGGGTTAAACCCGGCTACAGTTGTAACCTATCATGCCTCTCCGGAAGATGCCGACCAAAACAGAGTGGCACTCCCTCTTAGTTATACAAGCCCTGGGGGTGTAACTATATATGCAAGGGTAAAAAGTCATAACAGTACCTGTTATACCGTTGTGCCTTTTCAATTAATAGCATTACCAGCGGCAACGGCAACCAGGCCTGCTACTTTATCTACCTGCGAGAGCGCCGCAGGAAGTGGTACTTCTACATTTAATCTTACACAATTAAGGTCTGCAATATTGGGTAGCCAGAGCAGCAGTGATTTTACTGTTTCGTTCTTTACTTCTCCAGAAAATGCAAATACAAATACTTCGCCTATTACTTCTGCAGGTACTTATCCGTCAGGAAATGCTACGCTATATGCAAGAGTGCAAAGTGTTATAAATCCTACATGTTTTGCCACTACACCTTTTACTATTGCTGTTATACCATTGCCTGCAATTGGCCCTGTTCCCGGCGATCAAAATGTATGTACAGCATATACTCTTCCTGCATTAACTAATGGTGCTTATTATGGTTTGCCAGGCGGGCAAAGTCCTTTGCCTGCAAATTATGTAGTTGAATCAACAAGAACTATATATGTTTATGCGGCATCTTCTACAACACCATCTTGTTCTAACGAAACAAGCTTTGTAGTTACTGTTGCTCCCATAAATGTACCAGAAAATGTAACAGAGTGTACAAGTTATACACTGCCTGTTTTACCGGCAGGCCAGGAGTATAGAACTGCGGGTGCAGGTGGTGGTGATTTAATTGCGGGAGGTACAATATTAAGGCAATCTCAAAGGGTGTTCTTTTATATGCCTTCGTCTGCTGCTTGTACTGCAAACACTAGTTTTACAGTTTCGATAACAACTGCAAATATACCTGCAGAAGCTGTTGCAGGTGTTGTAAGTGTATGCCAGCCATATGCTTTGCCTGTTATTGCTGGTGGAGGTAATTATAGTACAGAGCCAGGAGGCAGGGGAACTTCTCTGCCGGCAGGAACTCTTATCTCTACATCTCAAACAATATATGTATTTCAGGCAAACTTTCCGTTAGGCTGTAATGCAGAAAGTAGTTTTGAAGTTGTTGTTACCAATACTGATATTGCACCGGTAAGCCCTGTTGTACGATGTGGAAGTTATACACTCCCTCCATTATTAGTGGGTAATTATTATTCTGTTTCTGGTGGTGGTGAAGCAAATCTTATAACTGAGGGTACCCCTATCACAACTTCACAAACCATTTTTGTGCGTGCAGAGGCACCAGGTAATGCTGCATGTACTAACGAAGCAAGTTTTAGTGTTACTATTAATCCGGTGCCTACAGCCCCTATAATAGTGGGTGATACATATTGTCTTAGTTATACGCTTCCGGATCTTGGTAGCGGAATAACTTATTTTACAGGTAATAATGGAAGTGGTATTGAGTATTTACCAAACAGCACTATTACAGAGAGTATGATGCTTTTTGCAACAACTCCGCCTAATGCTCAGGGTTGTAGAGCTACTACCCGATTTAGAGTAAGTATTATAGGTACAACATTAGATGCCGGAGATGATCAGCATGCATGTGTAAGCTATGATTTACCGGCTTTACTAACAGGAGATTATTATTCTCAGCCTAATGGCTTAGGAACAATTATACCATCTGGAACTACAATAACAGAAAGCCAGACTATTTATGTATATGCTGAAAATGATACCTGTAATGCTCAGGATGATTTTGAAGTAGTAATATATCCGCTTCCTGTGCTTGCAGATATACCTAATGTTGTTACCTGCGGTAGTTATGTGCTGCCCCCGCCACCTGCCGGGGCTCATTATTATTCGGCTACTGGCGGTGCGATAAGTACGAGGTTGCCTGATAATTATACTGTAACAACTACCCAAGATATTTTTGTTTACATAGAGACTGGCGGAACGGGCGTAATTCCTGTTTGTACTAATGAGAAACAATTTAATGTAATTATAATTACCGGCGATGTTGCACCGGCAGATGTAGCACCTGTATGTTCAGGCTATGTGCTGCCAGATCTTGCCTTAGGTGTTTACCGCACACAACGTGCAGGTACGGGAACTATTATAAGAAGCAGGCGTATAACTTCTACTCAAACCATTTATGTGTATGTGCCTCTTACAACAACCGGAGCAAACTGTACCGATGATAGTAGTTTTGTAGTAAACATATTACCGCGCCATCAGGTAACCGATTTGCCTAATGTAGCAAATGCTTGTAATAGTTATGTGTTACCTACACCTCCTGCCGGAGATTTTTATTACTTTTCGCCAGGTGGGCGAGATGCCGCAGGTCAGGTAGCTGTCCCTTTAAATTATGAGGTTACAGAAACAACGGTGTTTTATATACATAATAACGATTATACTTGCCCAAGCGAAGAAAGTTTCAGGGTATTAATTGTACATCTTAATGTAGATCCTGTTCAGGATCATACTGTTTGTGCAAGCGAAGGTTATGCGCTTCCTCCGTTAACAGTGGGTAATTATTTTACTGCTCCGGGAGGAGGAGGTAACCGCATTCCTGCAGGAACTGTTATAACAACAGCACAAAGAATATATGTGTATGCAGAATTGGCCGGTGTACAACCACTTTGTACAGATGAAGTATTTTTTGATGTAATTATTGCACCGTCACCGGCTATTATTTCGCCGGAGCCAGTAGATACAGATGGTGTTGCCCAAGGCTTTAGCTGTGGTAATTATGTGCTTCCTGCTTTAACAGGCCCTGGTGCTTATTTTACAGAACCAGGTGGCCAAGGTCAGCAATTGCTTGCGGGTACTACAATTGATGCTTCTCAAACAATATATATATATGCAGAAGGCGGTGGGACATTTAACTGTGTTAGCGAGCTTAAGTTTAATATAACCGTTAATCCTGAGGCTCCAGAGCCTGTTACCGCATGTGATGTTTACATACTTCCTGAATTACTACCAGGGCAATTTTATTATGACGGTCCCGGTGGAAACACCGGTAGCGCAAATATTATACCTGCACTTACACCAATACGTGCAACGCAGGATATTTATTACTTTATACAAAGTGCAGCATCATGTACAAGCAATACGTTCTTTAGTGTAACTATTAATAATACACCAATACTTGCTCCTGTGGCAAATGTTAAGGAGTGTGATGAGTATTATCTTCCTGCATTAACAGTAGGTAATTACTATAATGGTACGGGTGCATCTGGCGGACTTATAGATATTACAGTACCTATAACTGCCCCTGCAGGTACAACGTCGTTCTATACTAAAACGGTGTATGTGTATGCAGAGACAAATACATTCCCTAACTGTTCTGTAGAGGTTGCTTTTGAAGTAGAAATTACACCAAGGCCTATGATTGATGCCCGTAATAACATAGACCAGTGTGATGTATTTACTTTGGGTAATTTAACAACGCCAAATACTACCTATCGTACAGATTCTTTTGCAAACGGTGGCGGTGCAGCGATACCTGAAGGTTCAGATATTACATCTTCCCAAAGAATTTATATATATGCTCCTTCTCCTAACCCTCTTAAACCAGAGTGTTACAGTGAGAATAGTTTCCAGGTTAATATTTATACAGCAAACGCTGATACAATACTTACACCGGGCCAAACAGGCATAATGGCTTGTGATACTTATACATTGCCTGCAAATGGTGTTTCGGGTAATCCTATAGATTTAGATGGGGATGACTTTACACAACATTATTACCTTACTAATCCTGCGGTTACCGGCGATACATCGAGCCCGTTACCTTCTGGTTACACATTTAATATTGCTAATGAAGCCGCTACAGTAAATGTTTTAAATACTACCGTATATATTTACCAGCAGCTTAAAGGCAGGTACCAGTGCGAGAGCGTGGTAGAAGTGCCTATAACAGTATACCGCACACCTCAGGTTGCTGATGTGCCAAACGAAACTGTTTGTTCTCTTTATACAGTTCCACCACTGCCTGCACTTGTTAATCCTTCTGCAACCGGTGTAACTTATGCTTATTATTCACAGTCAGGAGGTCCTTCTGGCGGTGGCACTATTATACCTGCAGGTACAGAGTTTGAGGCTACGGGTAATACAACAAGAACAGAGACATTATGGCTATATGCTTATACTGGCAATAACCAGTGTTTTGCAGAGGATAGCTATACTGTTACTATTAATAATATAGAAGTGCCTGAACCGGCTGATGTTTTAGCTTGTGAAACCTACCAATTACCGGCATTAGCATTAGGTAACTATTTTACTGCTCCTAATGGTGGAGGTACTCCGTTGTTTGCAGGAGATTTTATTACAACTATTGGTATAAATAGAATATATGTTTATGGTGTAACATCAACTACACCTGCCTGTACAGATGAAAGCTCTTTTGAAGTAGAAATTTTAGACAGGCCAAGAGGTATCGTGCCACAGGCTTTACATGCTTGTGCTACAGATGAGACTAACAGTCATGGTGTTTTTGATCTTACCCCTGCATTAACAGAGGCACTTGATAACCAGCCGAATGTCGAAATTAGTATTTTCGAAACTTTAGCTAATGCACAGTTTAATGTTATAGACCGTGCCATTACCGGTGCAAACCTTACTGCTTATGCGAGCCTGCCGGGAACGGAACAAATATTGTATATTAGGCTTGCATCTACCCGTGGTGTAGAGTGTTATACTATAGTAGAGCTAAGGCTTATTGTAGACCCAAGGCCTGTTGCTATTGAGCCAACAGAACCATTTAATATTTGCGATAATGGGGTAAGCGATACCGATGGTATTGGAGTATTCGATCTTACAACATACGAGTCTCAGGTGCTTGGCACTTTAAACCCTGCTGAGTTTGATGTAGCTTATTATACAGATGCGGCAGCTTCGCCAGCTAACGAAATACCTAATCCAGGTGCTTATCCTTCACCGGGAGGGACTATTTATATAAGGGTATTTAACATCGCTACAGGTTGCGATGATATTGTAGCACTTGAGCTTATAGTAAACCCTATGCCGGCGGTAGTAACACCTACGCCATACACGCTATGTGATGATACTACTGTGGGCGGTACTCCGGATGAAAAAGAAGTATTTGACCTTACTACTAAAATTGCTGAAATTACTAATGGCGTTAATGGCTTGGTGGTAACATTCCACACAAGTTTCGACGATGCCGATACAGACAGGAATGCAATATCTGATGCAGATAGCCGTGCTTATACCAACTTAACTACAGTACAGACACTGTTTGTAAGGGTAGAAGATGGTACAAGTGGCTGTTACCGCATAGTGCTTATGGATTTAAGGGTAGAGCCTTTGCCTACGCTATTGATGCCTACTGCCGATGACCGCACAATTTGCGACAGCGATGGTAACGGTTATGGCGAAATTAATCTTGAGGACCTTATAGAGGATATGATAGATGATGGAGGCTCGAATATTGTTGTTCGTTTCTACATGACACAAATAGGTGCAGAGAACAACAACCCTAACAGCGTAATTACAAACCTAGCAGAATTTGTAAACCAAAACCCGGGTATGGGCCAAACCGTTTATGTAAGGGCAGAAAATACAATTACAGGATGTCTTTCTATCGTGTATCCGTTAGATCTTATATTTAACGCAGCGCCAGAACTTCCTGCAATCGCTCTTACTCCACTAAGGGAGTGTGATGATGAACTTGACCAGGATGACCAGGATGGTATTGCCGAATTTGACTTAACATTCCATGAGACTGCAATACGCGCTTTAAACCCGGCTAACCCGGTGCTGACTATTACATATCATGCTACCGAAGCTGAAGCTGAAGAGGGCACGCCAATAATTATCTCACCAACTACTTACCAAGGTACAAACGAGCAGGTTATATGGGTACGCATAGAGAATCCGGTTACAGAATGTTACACGGTTACAAGCTTCAGGTTGTTAATAGATACTCCGGTAGATGTTGCGCAGCCTACTGCACTTGTTAAGTGTGATTATGAGCAGTTAAATGCCACGCCACCAAACGCAAGTAACAACCAAAGTTATGTGTTTGACCTTACAGAAAAAGATGAGGAGATATTGGGCGCAACAGGTCAGGGACAGGATAATATCGTTCAATATTATGAAACATTAACTGATGTTACCAATAATAACCCTATTGCTGATTTTACAGCATATGCTAACACAAGTAACCCACAAACATTGCAGGTTGTTGTTACAACTATTAATGACTGTAAGAGTTATACAACGCTTACTATAAAAGTAATACCGTTGCCAACGCCTAACCCAACACCAGATCCTCTTGAAGAGTGTGACGATGTAAGCGGCGATGGTATAGCAACGTTTGACCTTACAGAGGCGAATGCAAACATATTGCAACACTCTACACTCACTACCCTTACTTATTGGGAACTTGAGAGTGATGCCGAAGCAGGAACAGGTACACCACTTCCACTATCTTACGAAAGTGAAAGCAAAATAATTTATGTACGTGCAGAGCTTGCAGGCAGCGAACCAGGAGATCCAGTGTGTGCAGTAGTAGTACCGTTAGAGCTTATAGTGAATCCACTACCTGCAACATCTATAGCACCTTATGGTGTATGTCAGACAAACTTTACAGGTTTTGCACAGTTCGACCTTGGTAACTACCGTAGCACAATATTACCGGCAGGAGCTGCCCTTACAGATTATACTGTTCGTTTCTATGCTATTGACCCAAGGGTAACACCTCCGGGATCTGCTAATGGTAACCCATCACTCCCGTTCCTTTACACTAATACAGTATACAGGACACAAACAATATGGGTTTATGCACAAAATTTAGATACAGAGTGTGATGTGGTATTGCCACTTGTACTATCGGTAGAGCCACAAACTATTGCCAACCCTGTAGACGATACAGTAGTAAGGTTCTGTGATACTGATGGCGTGAATGACGGTATATTTGCAGTTGATCTTACCTTAGCTACTCCGGTTATTATAGGTACACAAGTGCCGATTGACTCTACGTATAATTATGTTGTTACATATTACCTTACCGAAGCAGATGCAAGGGCAGGCCAGAATGCAATAACAAACCCATCGGCATACCCTACTGCAACTACAGTATTGTGGGCTATGATAAGAAGCACGCTTCCTTACGGTTGCCCTGCTTATACTTCGGTACCGGTTACGGTAGACTTGTTACCTGCGCCTGTTATATCAAGCGACAATGACAGCCATACAAGCTGTGTTGATTTTGAAACTAACGAAGTACTGCGTTATGTAGAACTACACAGTAATATTTCTGCACCTGATAATACCTTCCAGTGGTTTAAAGATGGGGTAGCCATACCAGGTGCTACATCGGCAGATTACTCGGCTTTCGAGTCTGGTATTTACACTGTAGTAGTAACAGGTGCTGCACCTAACTTCTGTGTGTCTGATGCGATACCTGGATGGGATGTAACAATGTCTGGTCCTGCGAGCCTTATAGGCGATGGTTATGTAGTAAGCAATGCCTTTGCCGACAACCAGACAATTACAGTGTTAGTAGAAGGTTATGGCGATTACCAGTACAGTATGTATGTAGATGGCCCTTGGCAAAACTCAAACGTATTTACTAATGTTAGCGTAGGCTACCATGATATATACGTAAGAGACATAACAAATGGCAACGATGCGTGCGACCCTATTGCGATAAATGATGTAAGTACTATAGATTATCCTAAATACTTTACACCAAATGGAGATGGTTACAACGACCATTGGAATATAATTGGGCTTGCTAATTTCCCATCATCAAGGATCTATATCTTCGATAAATATGGTAAATTGCTTAAACAATTAGCTCCTGGCAGCGATCCTACAGAAGGACAAGGGTGGGATGGTACTTTTAACGGCAACCCACTACCATCAGATGATTACTGGTTTACTGTTACCTTCCCAGATGGAGATACAGTAAGGGAGTTTAAAGCTCACTTTGCAATGAAACGATAATCGTTTACAATAAATAGTAATAAGGGCAGCCATTTGGCTGCCCTTACTTTTTTGTGTTATTGTCACTAAGGTAATTGAAATTATATACACCAGTATGAGTATAAATTTGATGTCATTGACTTCGTCGAACCACTCGTAAGGTGTCGAAACGCAACGGAGCAGAAACTGAAGAATCTGTAAGGATGAAATCAGTAGTAAATTCACAAATTGATTGCCTACGGCAAATAGGTTGTCATCTCATAATTACTGCCGAAATATATTCTTTATCGGGGAGATATAAGTTGTCTCTATCGCGTAGCGATTTAATTTCGGTAGCTTAATAGTAAGTTGTATTCTAATTTCCTGTAGGGAATTCATTTAAGGAGTGGTGATTGGTTTACCAAACGTTCAAAAAGTGCCTGCAGTGGTAGTGTAGCCCTGACAGCGGCGGTATCCTTGCAGCGCAGCGAAAAGATAAAGCCAATGGCAGGAACAACGTTTAAAGAATGCGAAGGCATTGTGCTGCAATAAAAAAAGCCTCACAATTGTGAAGCTCTCATATAAACGTATTAAAGAGTAATTAATTCCTTAAAGCATGAAGGCGCGCTACATATTTACCTACCACATCAAACTCAAGGTTTACAACCGTGCCGGGTTTAATGTTTTTAAAGTTGGTGTGCTCGTAAGTGTAAGGAATAATAGCCACGCTAAACTCATTAGCTTTAGAGTTAACCACGGTAAGGCTAACGCCGTTTACGGTAATAGAACCTTTTTCTATAGTAATGTTGTTGGGCCCGGCATCATAGGTAAAGGTAAAATACCAGCTGCCCGATGCATCTTCTACAGATACACAAGTGCCCACCTGGTCTACGTGCCCCTGAACTATGTGCCCGTCCAGCCTGTCGCCCAGTTTCATGGCGCGCTCTAAATTAACCTCGCTGCCCACAGCCCAGCTGCTCAGGTTGGTTTTCTCTAAGGTTTCCTTAATGGCGGTTACGGTATAGCTATCGGGCGCTAAGGCAACCACTGTAAGGCAAACACCATCGTGAGAAAGGCTTTGGTCTATCTTCAGTTCGGGTACAATAGGGCAGGTTAGTGTAATATTAATATTGTGGTTATCTTTTTCTATTTGCGCAATGGTTGCGGCAGTTTCAATAATTCCTGTAAACATGCTGATTAATTTTACTAAATTTGTAGAGTACAAAATTAAGCAATAAACAGCATCATGACAAAACAGGGAGAAAATGTAATTGTAGGTATATCTATAGGCGACCTAAACGGTATAGGTACAGAGGTTTTACTAAAAACTTTTGAAGATGCCCGCATGCTCGAATTTTGCACACCGGTTATTTTTGGCAATGTTAAAGTGCTGTCGTTTATAAAAAAGACGTTTCATCTTACCTGTAACCTTCATGGCATAGATAGTCTTGACCAACTTGTTATAGGCAAAATAAATGTACTTAACATTTGGAAAGAGGGTGTTAATGTTGATTTTGGCAAAAATGACGAAACGGTAGGGACTTATGCCATAAAATCGTTTACCGAGGCTGTTGCGGCCCTTAAAGAAAAAAAGATTGACGTGCTGGTGACGGCTCCTATTAATAAATACAACATACAAAGCGAAGACTTTAAATTTCCTGGGCATACTGATTATTTAGACCAGGAGCTGGAAGGCGATGCGCTTATGTTTATGGTGCAGGGAGACCTTAGGGTAGGATTGCTAACAGACCATATCCCCGTAAACGAGGTGTCGTCGCATTTAACCGAAGAGCTTATCCGTAAAAAGACACTTACTATAAATACATCGCTAAAAAAAGATTTCAAGATTAATAAGCCTAAAATTGCCGTACTTGGGGTAAATCCTCACAGCGGCGATAATGGTGTTATAGGTAAAGAAGACGATGTGGTTGTAAAACCTGCCCTTAAAAAATTGTTTGAAGAAGGTGTTATGGTTTTTGGCCCTTATAGTGCCGATAGTTTTTTTGGCAGCGGGCAGTACGAAAAATATGATGCTGTAATAGCGGCTTACCATGACCAGGGACTTATTCCTTTTAAAACATTATCATTTGGAAATGGTGTTAATTATACCGCGGGGCTCGAAGGAATACGCACTTCGCCAGATCATGGCACGGGTTATGATATAGCAGGTAAGGGACTGGCCGACAATAATTCGTTTAAAGAAGCCGTTTATCTTGCAATAGATGTGTACCATAGCAGGCAGGAGTATGCAGAACTGACCAAAAACCCGCTGAAAATTAGAGAAAAGCAGGAAGAATCAAAAAAATATTCATAACAGTCTTGGATTTGCAATTATTTTATATCTTTGCACGCTCAAAACTGTTGTACTAAAACAAGTTGCGGTATACAAAGTCCGCGCCTTACTATTAATAACAGTTAAAATACTGGAAGTACATGAAAGTGAACAAGGATTTTTTAATCCCGTTTGTGGGATTGAAGCAGGGAAAACACCAGTTTGAGTTTGATATTGACAAAAAGTTCTTTGATGACTTTGGATTTGACGAGTATAACGACGTCAATATTAAAGTTAATCTTGTTTTGGAGAAGAAAAGCACTATGCTCGAGCTTGGTTTTAAGCATAAGGGCACTGTCAACGTTCCGTGCGATCTTACCAATGAGGATTTTGACCTTCCTGTAAAAGGAGAGCTTAACCTGATTGTAAAGTTTGGCGATGAATATAATGATGACAATGACGTACTGCTGATACTGCCGCATGGCGAATACCAGGTAAACGTAGCTCAGTATATTTATGAAATGATTGTGCTGTCTGTGCCTCTAAAGCGTGTGCATCCCGGAATTAAAAACGGTACATTTACCGCAGAGATATTAGATAAACTGGAAGAGCTTGCTCCAAAAGAAGAATACAAAGAGAAAAAAGAAGAAGAAAGCACCGACCCACGTTGGGACGGTTTAAAAAAACTATTAACGGATAATAAATAATATAGTAAAATGGCACATCCTAAGAGAAAGATTTCCAAAACAAGAAGAGATAAGAGAAGGACGCATTATAAAGCATCAGTTCCTCAAATTGCTAAATGCCCTGTAACAGGTGAGGCACATTTATACCACAGAGCTTACTGGTTTGAAGGTAAAATGTACTACAGAGGTCAGGTTGTTATAGATAAATCAGAAGAAGCTGTAGCATAATTGCTGGAAGTAAAGGGTAAAACTCTCACTTGGTGGGAGTTTTTTTGTTAAATACCCTTTTTTTAAAATTAGGCGGGCTTATTTCCCGCCATATTATAAAATTTTTGTAATTTCCACCACTTTTCGGGGGTATTTCCGCCTGAAACAGAATGATATATTATTCCTATGAGTAAAATAACAGCTGCCATTACTGCCATTGGGGCTTACGTGCCGGATTTTGTGCTTACAAACCAATTGCTCGAAACAATGGTAGATACAAATGATGAATGGATAACATCCCGTACAGGGATTAAGGAAAGGCGTATTCTTAAAGAAGAAAATCAGGGTACTTCGTTCCTGGCTATAAAAGCTGCAGAAGACTTACTTAAAAAATCGGGTACTAACCCCGCAGAGATTGATTTGGTTCTTGTGGCATCGGCCACGCCAGATATGCCCGTTGCAGCAACTGCTGTTTATGTAGCTACAAAAATAGGAGCCGTAAATGCTTTTGCTTACGACCTTCAGGCTGCCTGTTCCAGTTTTTTATATGCTATGAGCAATGCCGCCGCCTATATAGAGAGCGGTCGTTATAAAAAGGTACTTGTTATAGGTGCAGATAAAATGTCTTCGATTATAGATTATACAGACAGGGCAACCTGCATTATCTTTGGTGATGGTGCCGGGGCTGTGTTATTTGAACCTAATTTTGAAGGGCTTGGTTTACAGGACGAGATATTAAGAAGTGATGGCATAGGCCGGGACTATCTAAAAATTGAAGCCGGAGGCTCTATTTTACCTCCAAGCCACGAAACGGTAGACAATAAGCAACATTACGTTTTTCAGGATGGTAAGACTGTGTTTAAATATGCAGTATCTAACATGGCCGATGTGAGTGAAAAAATTATGCAGCAAAACAACCTGTCGCATGATGATGTAAACTGGCTTGTTGCACACCAGGCTAATAAAAGGATTATAGATGCTACTGCACACAGAATGGGTGTAGATGAAAGCAAAGTGCTTATTAATATAGAAAAATACGGTAATACAACATCGGCCACGCTGCCGTTGCTGCTTCATGATTTTGAGCACCTGTTTAAAAAAGGAGATAACATAATCTTTGCCTCTTTTGGCGGAGGGTTTACCTGGGGCTCTATATACCTTAAATGGGCATACAATAAAAACTA
>Ga0247806_10000488_pt1 | contig 24813 bp, 27 predicted proteins | sample UWRJL059202B1_FD_179935 | JGI IMG/M metagenome (GOLD analysis project Ga0247806, IMG submission 179935) | Plant litter microbial communities from Arlington Agricultural Research Station in Wisconsin, United States - UWRJ-L059-202B-1 | ecosystem: Environmental > Terrestrial > Plant litter >... | reverse complement strand
ATATGAAAAGAATTGTACTGTTTGCCCTTGCAGCCCTTGCCGGTTTTACCGGTTTTGCGCAGGGAACGAAAAAAGTAATTGCCGATAAGATCGTTGCGGTAGTGGGCGATAAGATCGTGATGAAGAGCGATATCGACAATGCCCTCATCGACATGGAACGCCAGAACATCGAGATCCCTGCCAACGCCCGTTGCATGACGCTGGAACAGGCCATGGGCATCAAGGCCCTGGTACTCCAGGCAGAAAAAGATTCCATTCCCATTACCGACGAAGAAGTGGAAACCGATATCGACAACCGCATCCGCGGGTTCATCCAGCGCTACGGCACCAAGGAAGAACTGGAAAGGATCGCCGGCAAAAGCGTTTACCAGTTAAAAGAAGATTTTCGCGAACCCATCCGCGACCAGATGCAGGCCCGCTCCATGCGCAACCGCATCGTGGAGAACGTGCGCATCACGCCCAATGAAGTAAGGGCTTTTTATGAAAAGATCCCGAAAGACAGTCTTTTCCTGTACGAAAGCGAAGTAGAAGTAAGCCAGGTGGTGGTATATCCAAAAGCAAGCCGCGAAGCCGAAGAATACGTGATCGAACGGTTAAAAGATTACAAGGAACAGATCGAATCCGGTAAAAAAGATTTCAAAACCCTTGCGATGATGCACACGGAAGACCCCGGCAGTAAAGAAACCGGCGGCCTGTACGACATCAACCGCAATTCGCGCGAACTCGATCCTATCTGGTTGTCCAAAGCATTCACGCTGAAAGAAGGCCAGGTGTCGAAGCCCTTTAAAACCAGGTTTGGTTACCATATTATACAACTCATCAGCCGCGCGGGCGACGATGCCAGTGTGCGCCATATCCTGCTCATCCCGCAGGTAACTTCTTTTGAAATGAAATCCGGTGTCGACAAGCTGGATTCCGTAAGGGCCAACCTGATGTCGGGCACCCTGCAGTTTGGCGAAGCGGTAAACAAATACAGCGACGACGATGCAACAAAATTCACCGCCGGCGCGGTACTCGGCCAGGATGGAAGTACCTATGTAACGATCGACCAGCTGGACAAAGACCTCGTGGCCATGCTGAAAACATTGAAAGTGGGACAATATTCCCAGCCCGTGGAATTTACCGACGAAAGGGGCCGCAGGGGCGTACGCATCGTGTACCTGAAAACAATGACGGAGCCGCACCGCGAAAACCTGAAAGACGATTACAACCGCATTGCTTCCAGGGCGCTAGAAGAAAAAAAGAACCAGGCACTGGAAGATTGGTTTGCGAAAAAAGTGAACAGCTATTACATTAAGATCGACGATGAATTTAAAGGTTGCCCCGAAATGCAAAAATGGGTTTCGGCTTCCCTTGCTACCGTTGGCAAATTATAAGGTTGCATACATTATTTAAGGTCCCGGGTTATGCCCGGGATTTTTTTGTTTTACCGGGAAGGAAGGAAGGCGGTAAGATTGAAACCGCGGCCCCCGTTCGTGCCGTACGAACTGAAGTTATGAGCCACTCAAAATCAAGGAGTGACCCACCCTTGCGTCCTTACCCTCTTTGCGCTTGCATGAAACCAATTTCGCGCAGCGAATACCCTCCCGTCTTACTTTTGTAAGTAAAATGAACAACTCTTAATTCCAGCCTGCATCAAACATTTTACCGTCTTCCCGGTAAAAATATTAGGGTGTTGTTTTGTGGAAGATTATTCACCTCAGTTTTAAACCGGGAAACGGGAAACGCCTGCCTTGTTTTACAATACGAATAAAAAACTGCCGCCTGCTTGCACAAAACCAGGCATTGGAGTCATTATTTGTTGGATTCAAATTTGGGGATAGGTAATACTTAAAGCCTAAACTAAAATGCCAAGAATCCTGGTGCTGGATGATGAAGACGATATATTATATCTTGTGGAAGCCATTCTTCAAATGGAAGGTCACGAGGTAAGAACAGCGAAAACAAAAAGTCAATTCCTCGAAATACTTAACTCGTTTCAGCCCCACCTGGTGATCCTGGATGTAATGATCAAGGGGGACGATGGCCGCGAGATCTGCCGCGAAATTAAAGCCGCGGAGCACAGGCACATTCCCGTGATCCTCTATTCTGCCAATCCAAAACTATTGGAAAACTTCAGCGAATGCAGCGCCAATTACATCATTGAAAAGCCCTTTGAAATGAAACACTTCATTGATAAAATAAAGGAAGGCCTTTCCCATACCTCTCCCGGCGGGTAGTAACCTTGCCCGCTTGCGTTCTTTGCGTAAAACAAATTCGCGCAGCGAATAACTTCCCGTCTTTCTGCGCCTCAGTTCGTGCGCCCAGTTCGTGCCCCACGAACTGAAAGATAAAAGCCCTTTAAAAACATAAGTCAAAACGTCTTACCGTTTTCCCGGTAAAATATCCCTTCCCGGTAAAAAAATAGCCTTCCCGTTTAAGAAACGTATTTTTGTAAACCTGCCCGGTATTGTTTTTGCCGGTGCATCATCTTAAAGTATTTGTTTTGATAGAAAAAAAGAAAGTCGTTGTTAAAGAAGAACACGCCATCCTGGTAGCGGTGGTCACCCAATCGCAAACCGAGCAGCAGGCCAATGAATACATGGACGAACTCGCCTTCCTGGCCGAAACGGCCGGCGCCCATACCGTAAAAAGGTACATACAAAAAATGGCGCACCCGGACAGCAAAACCTTTGTAGGCAAGGGCAAGCTCGAAGAGATAAAAAATTACATCTTATTAAAGGGTAATATCAACCTGGTAATATTTGACGACGAGCTTACCGGCTCACAGATACAGCACATCGAGGAAGCGCTCAACACGAAAACGATCGACCGCAGCGATCTTATCCTCGACATCTTTGCCAGCCGGGCCAAAACCGCGCAGGCCAAAACGCAGGTAGAACTGGCACAGTACCAGTACATTTTACCGCGCCTGCGAGGTATGTGGAAGCACCTGGAAAGGCAGGGTGGTGGCGTGGGAACGCGCGGCCCGGGCGAAACCGAAATTGAAACGGACAGGCGGATCGTAAAGGACAAGATCAGCCTCTTACGGAAACGCCTACTCGAAATTGACAAGCAGGCTTTTACCCAGCGGAAAGACCGCGGCGAATTCATCCGCGTGGCGCTCGTGGGTTATACCAACGTGGGCAAATCCACCCTCATGACGCTGCTGAGCAAGAGCGAGGTTTTTGCAGAGAATAAATTGTTTGCCACCCTCGATACCACCACCCGCAAGGTAGTGTTTGAACAAACGCCTTTTTTGCTCAGCGATACGGTGGGCTTCATCCGCAAACTGCCCCATCACCTGGTAGAGAGTTTTAAAAGTACGCTCGATGAAGTGCGCGAAGCCGATGTATTGCTGCACGTGGTGGACATATCGCACCCGCAGTACGAAGAACAGTTGAACGTAGTGAATAAAACCCTGGCCGAACTGGGTGCGGCCGAAAAGCCCACGGTGACCATCTTCAACAAAATGGACAAATACGAGGCCGAGGCCTTCGACCAGTGGCTGGAGCCCGCGGTAAAGGAAGAGATACTGAACGACCTGAAGCAACGCTGGCAGAACGAAACCAAGGGGCATTGCGTATTTGTAAGCGCCATCGAAAAAACCAACCTGGACGGGCTGCGCCAAACCATCCTCAACGAAGTGCGGGAAATGTACAGGATCCGTTACCCTTACAAGGCGGAATACTTTTATTGATCTTTATAACACGAATTTTTAGGCCCGAATTACACGAATTTTATTATACAGGTTGGGCGGATTACACGGATAAAGCCTTTTTTAAGCCTCCCGGCCATTAACCCTTTACATCCCCGGGAAATAGTTGCTTTAATTTTTTTTCTGAAATGCAAAATCCCCTATTTTTGCAACCCCAATAAGCAATTATGGGGCGTTCCAAAACTAACAAATTCTTATTCCTCCTTAGTCGTAGTTTTCACTTTGACCGAAGGAAAAGTAGAAAAACAAGATCCCGGTATGTATCGGGACCCAGTTTGAAGATAATACTCCTCCTTAGCTCAGTTGGTTAGAGCATCTGACTGTTAATCAGAGGGTCGCTGGTTCAAGTCCAGCAGGGGGAGCAAAACAGACAAGGGTTTCAAGCAATCAAGCTTGGAGCCCTTTTTCATTTGCACGCAACTTGCACGTCAATGTTCTACAAATCTTTTTTGTCATTTTGATTAGGTAGAATATTTTGTCGTTTTAGTTATTAAATCTTAAGTACCCAAAGAAAAAAAGCGGAACTGGGAGAAGCAACTAGATTGTTTGAGCAATATTTCTTTTGAGGTAATCATTGTAGGCTACCTAGAACATAGTTACTTCTTAGATTCAGGAATTATGCTTGTTTGAAAATGAATACCTTTGCAAAAAAAGTTAATTGATTGATTTTAAGAACTTTCCAACGACGCGATATCAAGGGAGCAAAAGGAAGATATTACCTTGGATATATGAAGTTTTGAAGGATTTGCGATTTCGAACTGTATTAGATGCGTGCGGCGGCAGCGGCAGCGTGAGTTATTTGCTTAAGAAGATGGGCAAGTGTGTAACTTATAATGATAAGTTATACTTCAATTCTATTTTAGGCAAAGCGCTCATAGAAAATCAGGAGCATAAGCTTACCCCTGAAGATTTGAATTTTTTAAATTCTGAAAATCCTCAACTAATATATCCCAATTTTATTCAGAAAAATTTTGAAAGTATTTACTATCTAAATGATGAGAATAAATGGCTTGATATGATGGTTAACAATATTGCTAATTTACATCATCCTGACACGATCGCATTAGAATATAAAAAAGCGTTGGCCTATTATGCCTTATTCCAATCCAGCATGATCAAAAGGCCCTTTAATTTGTTTCATAGAAACAACCTAAATCTCAGAACTAATGACGTTAAAAGGAATTTCGGAAATAAGACTACATGGGAAGGATCGTTCGAAAATTATTTTCTGCGCTTCGCAGAAGAGGCAAATGATCTTGTTTTCGACAGTCATAAAAATTGTAGCTCATTAAATATGTCTATTTTGGATATAGATCCCTATGGCTATGATCTCGTATATATTGATCCGCCATATATCAGAAAAGATGGATCCAATGAATCCTCAGACTACCTTAAATGCTATCATTTTTTGGAAGGGCTCGCACGCTACAATGAATGGGGGTCTATGATTGATTATAACTCAATTAACAGAAGATTGAACAATTTGGAAAGTCAAAATGATTTTAAAAAACAAACAATCTGCGAAACGATTGAAGAAATTATCGTTAAATTTAAAAAAAATAAAATTGTTTTCTCTTACAAAAAGGGTGGCCTGCCCTCAATTCAGTTTATAGTAAAAAAAATGAGAGAGCAAGGTAAACGGGTAACGACAAGGAGTATGCAATATACTTATGCTCTTAATCATCAGAATGGTGATGCAGATAAAAACAGAGAAGTTTTAATTATTGGGATTTAATGGCAGATCAGTCAAATATATGGCCAAAGAGAATTACTGTCGATAAGAGAATCGTAAGTGTTCTTAGTCAATCAACTTACGATAATTTCCCTAGGGCATTAAAGGAATTAATCACCAATAGTTATGATGCAGATGCAAAGGCTGTAGGGATAACGGTGGATTTAAAGAAAGAAATTGTTATTCTTGAGGATAATGGGCGAGGGATGAGTGCTAGTGATTTTGAATTTTACTTGCGCATTGCGGGAAAATCGAGAAAAAAAGAAGATAATGAAACCCCCTTAGGAAGACAAATAATTGGTCAATTCGGCGTTGGCTTTCTAGCAGTTTTCCCCTTTTTCAACAGTTATAAAATTGAAACGAAAAGAGCTGGTACGAGTGAGATATTGCATGCAACAATTCCTCTAAGCAAATATTTTTCTGCAGATAAAACTGGAATAGTTGATGTGGGCAGCATTTTAATCGATGGAGGCGTTAAGAAAGACGCTAGCAAAGCAAGCAAAAGCTATACAACCGTTACCTTAACCGGCTTTAATGATTTAACCAGGTCTTTTTTTTATCCGAAATTAAAAGCTAAAAAGGCAAAAGTTAACAAAAGTCTTGTAGAGAGTTATGATGGTATTGATAAGCTTAAGTGGATTTTATCTGATGACCTCCCTCTAAAATTTGAAGAAGATAGATTTAATAAGATTTTCTCTCTTGTTGATCAACCTCCATTTGAAGTGCATGTCAACAATGATCTTCTCTATAGAAAAATGTATGGAAATAATATTTTGGAAACTCACTCAGGTGAATATAAACAGATTGGTAATATTAAAGTTAAATACTGTATTACTACTCCTAAAAAGAGTGTTAAGCCCTATGAAGCTCGATTTTTAAAAATCCGCAATTTGAATGTTGGTATTGGCGATAATCGAGAGCATTTTGGCACTGCACATGGTGCCACTAGGTCGAGGTTACATTGGTTAACTGGTGAAATTCATATTATTGAAGGAATGAATGATTTAATAAAGATTTCTAGGGATGGTTTTAATTATAGCAATGACTATGAAGATCTAAAGGCATTTTTTAATACACGATTAAATTATTTTTCAAATCGTCTTGAAGATGAAGCGGAAATTGAAAAAGAAATCAAGCAAACTGGTAAAGAGTTTCGTGTCAATAATATAAAGTTGCTAAATCCAGAGACCATTAACAGGAAACTTCAAAAATTTACTGATGAAGGTTATAAAGTCAATACAGTTTCGGCTAAGAAAAAAGCTGTTGATATAAATGATGAAACAAAAGAAATCATTCTGTCGAGCAACTTTGCCAATTTAGAAAAACATATTGTTCTAAACAAGAAAAGATATTTGGTTTCGTCAGAAAAATGGGATTATAAATCAGCGGATTTTCCTGCCTGTCGCTTGGAGAAAAACACTATTATTTTAAATTCATTATATCCTTTATTTCAGGGAAGAAAATATACTGATATTTTTGTTAAGCTTCATATGATGTTACTAATAAATCTTCAGGAAAAAACAATTTCTGAGTTCGCATATGATAAGCTTGTTAACGATATACTTTCTTACTATTCAGACTATTAAAATTTAATCATGAAACTTAATGCGATTACCCTTCAAAACTTTAAAAGTTTTGGCCCTCAAACTCCAGTGATTGGAAAAATCGAGGATCTTCAATTAGTCAATCTAATTTTCGGTCATAATAGTAGCGGTAAATCAAACATCCTTAAATTTCTTGATTTATTGTTTTCTCCAAAAGTCATTAGAGAGTCTATTCTCATTGAAGGAGAGGACAATCCTAGGGTACGCCAAGTAGAGGGCCCATTTTGGAATGGAAGTATAACCAACGAACCCTTTATTTTTCACAAAAATAAAAGAGACATTGCAATCGAATTTAAAGTAGTATTGGAAATATCCAAGGCAGAACTTCAAAAATCAGGATTTACTTATTTTAAACCTTTTTCGGAAAACTTTTTTGCAAAAGAGAAACTGATTAATACAGAAATTCAAGGAAAAATTATTTCTTCAGGCGATGTCTACACCTCAACTATCCAGTTAACTGAAGTAACTATTAATGGGAAAATTATTTTTTCTGACACGGGCTCTGAAAAAGAATATTTCCAAGGTGTCCCAGGTCTAGAAGGAGAGAATACTGCTTTTGAAAATTTCATGGGAATTTTTAATGCACTCATTTTCTTTTTAGATAAAGACAGGTATCTGGTTGCGGAAAAAGAAGATTCTTTTGCCATTACTTTGGCGCCACATAATTTTAAAAATTGGATGCATAACCTATCGCTAGATGCATTTAACTACATTAGATACGAGAATTTTATCAAGTTTGTTAGAAAATATGGAGCAGCGATTACTGTACTTAAAAACTTTGAACCAAGTTTTGCAAAAAATCCTCAAGGACAAATTGACATTTTTATCAATAATGGGTCAGAACGTCTGCCAATTGGAAGCTTTGGAACCGGCATTCAGCAACTACTACTGTTGCTTGCGATGTTATTTGACACGAACTCTAAAGTAATCTTAATTGAAGAATTGGAGCTTAACTTGTCACCAATTTCTCAACAGGCACTCCTTCAAGTTTTTACCAATTTGATAAAGGATGGGGAAATTGATCAAGTGGTTTTTACATCGCATAGCAAAACATTAGCTGAAACTCCTGGAATAAGTGTTTATCAAGTTGAAATTTCAATTGATGGAATTTCTAGTATTAAAAGTATGAACGGTAAAAAATCACCTTTCTTTAAGCGTGATAATAGCATTGATAAACAAATGGGATCAGTTTTAAGAACTCCAGGTATTCAAGGACCTGAATGGGGGGATGAGGAAGGTTAAAAGAACAAGCTCCTTTGGGTTTTATAAGGATGGCAAGATGATAAGTGGGAAATATTTTATTGTCTTTTTTCTAGTCCAGAAAGCTGAATGTTAGGAATGCTTTCGTTAATGTATTACGAGAATAATACCTTGCCTCGAAGTATTAATATTTTAGAAGTAATTCTATTTCTGTAGTTGTTTGACTTTATTCATCACAGCAACAATCTCATTGATGCGATCTTTTTTGAATTCTTGACTAGGGTAACCTTGATATTCTTCAAATTTTAGTTTTGTATATTTTAAGGATTCCAATATAACGCTGAGTTCAGTTTTAGTTAGCATTTCCATGGTAAGTGATTTTGTAATAAATATACTACAATTGTTTTAAGCTTTTGTTGGGTTCTTATTCAATGAAATCAATTTGAAACTCTTCTTATACTCATTTTTGGAAACTCTTTGTTCATCTAGAATATCAGCATATTCTTGCATCATTTTTTTTCGTTCAAACAAATATTCTGCACGGTTATATGCTGATCGAACTGAGTCTCTATCTTCATGAGCCAGTTGGCGTTCAATTGCATCAGGATTATATCCTCTTTCATTCAAAATGGTACTAGCAATAGTTCGGAATCCATGGCCCGTCATACGTTTATCGTACTTTAAGCGTTTTAATAGCCGCAGGATCGTTGTATTACTGATATATCTTGATTTACTCCCAGAACTATAAAATATAAAAGCAGTAGCTGAGGTTCTTTCCTGTAATTCTTTTAAAATTTTAATTGCTTGTTTTGATAGGGGAACAATATGCGGCCGCCGCATCTTCATCCGTTTCCCTGGAATTCGCCATTCCTTTTTTTTCCAATCAATTTCATCCCATTTCGCACCAAGCAATTCGCTGGTTCTTACAAAAGTTAGAGCCAAAAGTTTGGTAGCGTAAAGGGACATTGAAGGTTGGCAGGTCTCAAGCTTTTTAAGCAAGTCAGGAAACTCTTCCTTAGAGATGCAAGCGTGATGCTTTTTTGTTTGTCGTGGCAAAATATCTCTAATATCACCAGCAGGATTTTGCATGCAGGCGCCTTTTTGAACAGCATAACGGAATACCTGACTTATATCCGCCTTTGTTCGTTTTGCGGTTTCTATTGTTCCTTTTAGTCCTATCAACTGTATTACTTTAACAACATCCGGGACAGATACTTCATTAATAGGCAAAGCGCCGATTTTTGGAAATACAACCCTTTCCATTCGTGTCAATCGGTCAGCATGATATTTCTCGTTTAAGCCGGGCTTTTTAATTGTATGCCATTCCCGAGCTATCACTTCAAAAGTGGTTTGGCTTTCAACAGATCGCCTTTGCTTGGCCGCCTTTTTTTCTCGCGTAAGATGCTTGCCTTTATCTGCTAGTTCCTTTGCCTTGTCCCTTAACTTTCTAGCTGCGGCTAAGGAAACCCCAGGATATTTTCCCAATGCAAACATCTGCTCTTTACCTTGGAAGCGATATCTATATCGCCAGAGCTTCCCACCCGCAGGAGACACCTCAATGCAAAGCCCAGCGCTGTCAGCGACTCGGAAAGTCTTATTTTTTGGTTTGAGATTCTTTAGGGCTAGTTCTGTCAGCAACATGAGGGCGTGTCCATACCCTCAATTATACCCACAAGTGATTTAGATTGCAATAGTTTACTTTAGAATAATATGGTATCATTGGTTAGAAAAATCAGTGACTTAGGATAGTTAAATTAACTGTGATAAATCTTTAAAAAGGTTAAAATGGTGGAGAGAACATCCACTTATTATTTCGTGGAAAGCCTTTTAAATAAAGAGAATTTACATTATAAGATGAAAAAATACCCGCATAATTACACTTCCTCAATATAGCTTCTAGTAGACGAAATTATACAATTTCAAAAAAGGGTGATTATACGGTAGGAGATCGATCAGGTGAAACATAATTTGACATTCAAAAACAAACACCCATGAAATATTTTATCCTTTTCCTTTTTACAGCAATTAGCTTTTCTGGTTTCAGTCAATCTACTGTGAAAGTAGTAATACATTCCAAAGCTAATTATCAAGGATATGAAAGTTTTGCTGATCAAGCTGCGATTACATTGGAAAGGGTTTTAAATTCGCCCAACTTCAAGACTGAAATCTTAAATGGTCAATTCACCGAAACAAACGGCTTAAGCAATCAAATGATTTTTGATCAGATTATGAAAGCCCATGAAGTTAATGGTCAGGGCGGACAAAACAGTGTGGTTGACTTGCGGGTAAGGACGATGACACGAGCAGAAGATGGAAGAAGATGGATGCGAAACTGTAGATTGGATTCTTGGGCCGGTACGATTGGGAAGGATGGAGGAGCAAGCGGAATATGCGCTACTTGCCCTCAAAGTTTAGAACTTTGGCAAAGTACCTCAGATACTGCTTCTTTGCCCGCACACTATATGCACGAATACATGCACATTCTGGGCTTTAGTCATTATGGTCGCAAATCAACATCTTTAGTTTATAAAGTGGGAGATATAATTGAGAAATTGGTTAAGCAGGGTATATGAAATCCATTTACTAAATTCTTGTTCTGCTAGTTAGAAATGATTTGCCATGGACAATGGCCTTACTTTGAGGGCGGAAAAGCTTCAAGACATCTTACAATATCTTCCCTCTTCCATCCAGTTACCCGCGGTCCAAGCTTGTATGCTTTAGGAAAACGTCCTGATTTGCAACCATTCCACCATGTTGCGCGGCATACCGGAATAAGTTGAAGAACTTCAGGCAAACGCATATACCCTAAATGCTCGACCTTTCTTTCATCATTCTGATTGTTCATATTATCACTCCTTAATTTAAAAGGATGATTTATTACATGCGGCAATCATCTTTCAGTCAAAATCGAAATCATAAACATTCATCAACTTAATAACCAGGTGAATTGTATGGATGCATTTCGGGAAGAACCTGAAGATATCATGCTTTGAAGCCTGGGCATTTCATTTCATGATAGAGAAGGGAAGTTTAGGATTGGCGATGTGTGGATTCTATGCGTGAGAGGAATATATTCGGAGACTGATAATATCAAACAACTATAAACATTCACAATTCTAAGTAGTATGAATTTTAGATTGAGTTAAATGGGTTGCGTTTATGAGAATTAAATCGATCTTATCTAACCAATTATCAATTTTCTCGCCTTCTTCTTTCTCATCCATTTTTTCTCTTAATATCTTTTTAATTTTAAAATACCGTCTCCAGTTTGTTTTCAAAGCAAGCTCTAGAATATCTGCTTTAATGTCCTGTAATGCTGAACTATGTATTTTCGGTTCCATTAAAGAAAACATTTCCTCCATGTTAAATTTTAATTCTGTTGAAGAGCCCAGTTGTTCTCCCACAGTTTTAAAGTGATCTGATAATTGATCAAAAAGTAGGATAATATTCGTTCTGCCCCTCAATCGATAAGCAATTATCGGATCTATAGGTGATAAATTATCTATAGCGCTTTTATAGTTTTCTTCTAATTTAGAAATATTTTCATTTCCTTGCTTTTTGAGATAAGCCAGTATGAGCGGCTGATATAATTTATTAAGCACATCTTCTAACTCATCTTTCTGTATTTCTGGATGGCGCTCGCTAATCTTTTGAGTCATTATTTCGAGCGAGGGGGCGACATTAAGAGTTGTGAAAATATGATGTATATCCAAAAGGTATGATATTGCCCGATTCCTGATTTTATATTTTTCAGTTCTTGACCGAAACCATACCCCGGCCTCACTAAGTATGAAACCAATACAAACACTTAACGTAGCAACGATTGATGACCAAATTGTATTACTCATATAGTCAAATATTGGTTTCTACTAGGTGAGAAACCCTTGAAATTCGCTCATTCCATTCCTGCGTATTTTGATAATCCCCAGGAATACTTCTTATCCATTCAGTAGAAATTATTTCGCCCAAATCTTTTAATTCTTTTGGGGTATCAAAATCATCTAATCTTTCAAAAGACCTCATAGCCACCAAAGCAAAAGAAATCTCTATTTCTAGTTCTATGCAAATCTTTATCAACAAAGTAATGGGCTTATTCTGTTCTGTAGGAGCCCCAGCACAAATTAAAATTGATTTGCCTGATATTTCTATAACGAAGGTGTCGTTGAATATATCTTCAATTTTAGCATCGTCAATTCGGCTGGGAAAGCTTGGTGAAATTATCAATTTGTAGATTTTTTGCGGCCCTAATCGTTTACAAACTTCTCTAATTGTTGTAGACTTGCCTGCATCTTTAGATCCTCTGATTATTATTGAATTCATCTATGATTATTTGAATGTTGTCCGAAATTATTGGTGAGTAGAAAAATTAGTATCGTTTTGCCAAAACGCAATACATTCATTTATTTGATTTGTCGCGAAAAAGCCTTCTTCAAGCAGGCGCCTGTCTCCAAATCCCAGCCGTTCAGCTAATTTATAAAAGCCTTTTCCTTCGTGACCATCATTGGCACGCACAACCAAACTGCTAAGCAATGGTCTTCCATGTTCATGTTCGAAAGTGGAAATTTCATCAAGGATTTCGGCAATTGCATTCCTATCAAATTGTTCTGCCATATTAAGCCCCAAGCTACATTCATCTGAAAGTTGTTGGTAAGTAATTAGCTGTTCCGTTCTTCTCCGCGCGCGCTTTATTAAAGCTTTTCTGACTTGTATATTCATTTTAATTTGTTTTGAGGTGGGCAACATACTTTTTCCTGCTTGAATGACCAACCGTATAAATACGTTTGTTTTACTTAACTTTTTTTATTATCGCCTAACCCGCCTTTAAACCACACATCCGTATCTAAAGAATCTAAATCTGTGTTAATGATAGTTTACAGAAAAGTTTTTGTTGAAACCAATACTGCGAATCATTTATCACGTCTCCACTTTCAAAACGACGACGAAAGGTTTTTTGAGAATTTCTCAAATCCAAAAGGTCGCTTTTTAACCAGGAGGGGAAATGATCCACGACGAATACGACTTGAGTAAACCGAATTTCAAAAACCAACCATCAGAGACAGGCGCATCACCCCGTGCGAAAATACGTGAGCCTCAAATCACTTGGCGAGCTGCGCATGAAACGTTCGGCGCACCCAAAAAGAAACCATACCCACAACCAACGCCTAACCCTCAATATGCAGAAGAAGACCTGCTCGACCGCGTCGCGGCCGCCAAATACCTCGGCGGGTTCAAGCCACGTACATTGTCGGTATGGGATTGCACGAAGCGTTACGACCTGCAGCCGATCAAGGTGGGCAGGAAGGCCGTGCGTTATCGCCGTTCCAGCCTCGACAAGTTCCTGAAGGAATACATGTCGCCATAGCCGCATAAAACAAGAGAGGAAAGCCGACCAGGGCTTTCCTCTCCCACTCACCCGAAACCACCACCATACACCATGCAAAGGAGCTACGATGAAAATCGAGCAAGCTAAACTTATCCCTATTTCCGACATCTTAGACAAACTGGGACTTAAACCGCAACGGAAAAACGGGCAGGAGGTTTGTTATTTTTCGCCGTTAAGAAGTGAGAAAACGCCCAGTCTATGGGTGAACACGCATACCAACCTATGGAAAGACTTCGGGGATGTGAAATGGGAAGGCGGGGACGGCATTAACCTGGTACGCGCTTACCTCGATGCGCAAGGGGTGCAATCCGATGTGTCAGCCGCCTTGCGTTGGCTGGATAACATGACGGGTTTTGTTCCGTCTATCCGTCCCGTCAGCGACCCCGACGACACGCCGACGGAAAAATCCCTGGTCTTGCGGCATGCCGACATTCTTACGAACGAACGATTGATTGACTACGGCTATCAACGCGGCATCCCTGAAACGATCCTGCGCAAATATTTCGACCAGGCCATCGTCTTCAACAAGAAAACGCAAAAGAAATTCTATGCACTTTCCATGCGGAACGACCGCAAAGGCTATGAATTGCGCACGCCTTATTTCAAAGGCTGCCTGGGCAAGAAATACATCACCTTCATTCGCGGCACGGACCCGAACTTCAAAGGCATCCATGTCTTCGAGGGCGCGTTTGATTTCGTGTCCGTGGTGACGCAACAGAACGGTAAACCATTGCGTTACGACTCGCTCATCCTTCACTCGCTCTCAAACCTTAAAAAAGGTTCCGCCTATATTAAAAGCTTCGGCTATGAGCGCTGCTTTACCTGGATGGACAACGACAAGCCCGGCCTGGCCGCCGTCACCGCATGGGATGACTTCTGCAAGACGGAGCATAACCTATTGCATGTCCCCATGAACAAGCTTTATGCGCCGTATAAGGACGTCAATGCCGCACACATAGCGCAATTGGAATTGTAAGGAGAAACCATGACCATTTTATCTCCTTCTTTCGCAGCGGCTGAAGTGGAATTGATCTACCGTTCTCAGGTCGATGTCGCTGATCGACCGATAATCAATACTTCGGCTGATGCTTTCAAAGTTCTTCTTAATGCCTGGGATAAGAATAAGATCGAATTCGTCGAACAGTTCAGCATTTTGTTGTTAAATGATGCGAACCATTGCTTGGGTTATTCTTGTATCCATACTGGCGGCATTTCAAAATGTCCAGTTGATTTTAGAATTGCTTTTGCGACAGCGCTAAAGGCTAATGCAACATCCATTATCATTGCTCACAATCATCCTTCGGGAGAAGTAATTCCGAGCGCCTCTGATTTGTATGTTACACAAACATTCGTTGATGTTGGCGACATTATGACGATACCGGTAAAGGATCATCTAATCATCACACCTGCCAAGTTTTATTCGCTCGCGGATCAAGGTGTCCTTCGATAGATCGATTGCCATACTTATCAGCATAAAACCGAAAATTCAAACAAAGGCAACATCGTGACCGTACTTTCCCCTTCGCTTTTCTCAGTCTCCGAAGTCGAACTGGTCTATCGCTCGAAAGTCACCGCGACCGACAGACCGATGATCAGGAATTCCGCAAATGCTTTCGATGTTTTTCTCAATATGTGGGATATGAACAAGATCGAAATGGTTGAGCAATTCGCCGTCCTGTTGCTCAATCGTTCCAACTACTGTTTGGGCTATTCATGTATCAACACAGGCGGCATTTCGGAATGTCTTGTTGACCCCAAAATCGTGTTTGCGACTGCGCTGAAAGCCAATGCAACATCAATCATCGTCGCACATAATCACCCTTCAGGGAATACCGCCCCGAGCAAAGCCGATACGGCCTTGACGGACAGGCTCGTGTCGATAGGCAGGACGATGACGATTCCGGTCAGCGATCACCTGATCATCACGCCGACCAGGTATTTTTCGTTTTCCAATGAGGGATTGCTATAAGGCTCGTAAGGCACGGTTCTTTGCATCGTTCATTGAATAGCGTTCAAAACCCTTCGCTTCCTTTCTGTCGATCGATGTAAAGGTTGCCCGCGTCATTTTGCCAAAGGCACTCCCTTGCTTCCAACAGGAATTTTCTCCAGCCCTGCGGGCTTCCTCGCCCTTCCCAAAATTCCTGCCGGACGGTCGCTTAACCTTCGGCTTTGTCATTCCTTGTCAACTTCACATCAACAGAAAGGAACCGAAGTGACTCTCATAAACTCTCATAAAACTTTTGCATTACTGATGAACGGACAATTTAAGAAGCGAAACGCAAACCCGTGGCCAGTCATCAAACTCTACTTGCCCGAAACAGGCTTAGCTTGGCTGGTAACTGCCATGAATCCTGAATGTCGCAACCAATTGTACGGTCTTTACTGTCATGGCAGCAATCCGGCAATGGGCGATTTTTATCTTGACCATTTGTTGGAACTAAAAAACCAGCATGGCAAAGGAATAAGATTGGATAAGTCCTTCAAACCCAAATATCCGATCAGCGTTTACGCCCGCGCTGCGTACGACGCCAACAAGATCATTGAGGACAAAAGAATATTGAGAAAGTTTATTAAATAACCACCGAAGCGGCGGCCTTCGGGTTGCCGCTTCTTCCCATCAATCACTAAGTCGAAAGGACGACCAATGACCGAAACATCAGCCCAATCTGTAACGACTGATACCGTCGCGAAACCGCGCTTTGACCTTCAGCAACACGTCACCGACACGATCATCAAACAACTGGAAGCGGGGACGGTGCCATGGCTGAAACCCTGGAAAGACGATCATGCCGATTTCCGCATCCCGAAGAACGCCGTAACGGGCAATTCATATCGCGGCGTGAATATCCTGTTGTTATGGGGTGCCAGCCATGTCTGGCAATACCCATCCAACGAATGGGCAAGCCTTAAACAATGGAACAGCAAAAAGGAATCCATCCGCCCGAAAGAAAGCGGCCAGATGATTGTCTTCGCGAAAAAGGATCAGAAAGAAGTCGACGGCGAAATGAAGGAAGTGACGTACCTGCGATACTCCTATGTCTTCAACCGTTGCCAGTTGGCAAGCTACAAACCGGAAGAACAGCCTCCCGTTGAACAACCGCCGCTCGTTGAGAAAATCGCCGTCGCGGAAGATTTCGTCGCCAACACTTTTGCGGATATCCAACACCGCAAAGGCGGGGCCTGCTACAGCCCGAAAAGCGACAAGATCTTCATGCCGCCGATGGACAGCTTCATCGAAACGAAAGAATGCAGCGCAAGCGAGAATTATTACTCAACGCTTTTTCATGAACTAACCCACTGGACAGGCCACGCAAAACGCCTGGACCGACAGATCAAAAAACAAATTCGGCGACCACGCCTATGCCGAAGAAGAACTGATCGCCGAACTCGGTGCCGCCTTCCTCACTGCGGAATTCGGCATCACCTCACCGGAGAAGAAAGACCACGCCAGCTATATTGCGCATTGGCTGAAAGTGCTGAAAGACAATAAACAGTTTATTATTTCAGCGGCGAGTGAGGCCAGTAAGGCGGTCGGGTTTATGCATGACATGCAGCCGTTGAAGTTTTAAGGATTGTAAAAGCCGCGGTGAAAATCGCGGTTTTTAACTATTGCAAATAGAAAAAAATGAAATTTAGTTCATACCTTGGTAATTAGAAAGGCTGTCGAAAAAATCGTAAGTTTTTTATTTTTATACCTATGTCACGTAGAAAAATTTTTTCAGATGTGAATTCAAATTGGAAAAAGAAACCTTTCGTTTCTTCCATAACATCTACGAAAATATCTCTTGAGGAGGCGCTAAAACAAATCATTGCAATAAATGAAAGCAAAAGCTTCTCAGCTAAAGGTTTGAAAAATATACTAAAAAAACACGTTGAAGAATTGCATAATTTGGATAAAATAGAGATTGGTATAAAGAATGAAACAAAAGCTTCATTAGACCTAATTCTAAACTATGTGGAGAGACCAATGACTGATGAAATTACTCCGCGCACCGAGGAAGAGCGTAATCTTGCTGATCGCATTTCTTATATAAACACTATCGCTGAAGAAGGAGCTGAAGATATCCTAAGATATGGAAGTTTAACGTTAGAAGATAAAGCTTATGTTGAAAATTTTCAGTATTCAAGTATAGATAAATTGAGTGAAGAATTGGAAAGTTTGCGAGATAAGCTTTATAATCGTAAGCTAACCTTATAGGCTTCAAAAATTTCTCTACTTTTTGATCCTTTTTTTAAATCAAAAATACCTTTCCAAGCACTACCTTCATTATCCCAAAGTACTTTATATTCATCTGAATAAGATGTGAAGTCTAACAACGTTTCGAAATTTTCGTTTTGCTTTATTTTATTTTCTGATTTTAATCGAGAAATAAATTTTTCAAATTCGAATTGAGATATATTATTCATTCTGAAACCGTAGCGGTGCCATAGCTTATATCCAAGATATGGCGTTATTCCATCACTATGCATTCCATCGGCAGCCTCACAGTCGATAAAATCAAATCCCAGTCGTATCGCATTTTCAATTTGTGAAATCATAATTTTTTTCCCAAAGCCTTCACCGAGAATAAGTTCGGCTCGAATTGAATTGTTGTAAAATCTCAACTCTGTTTCTATACAAAAAAGAGGTTCGGTAACTAGGAGTTGCGGAGCAGGATAAAATTTATGCATATCCTTTTTTCTTAGTTCAGCATAAGGCTTTACCCCAAATGCACCTGTTAGGCTAAAACTTTCTTCATAAGGAATACCTGTGATTCTTGGAAAGCTTTCTTCATCCATTAATTCCCTACAATTTGGGTCAAAATCATTTCGATTAATCATATTTATTTTATTAATATAAATATAATAAAATACACTTTTCTTTGCGTATTGATTGTAGAATATTTAAAAGTTCTTTTTTAGTTGCTTAAATTGCCTTTCCTTTCTTACATGCAAGTGACTGGTGCCGTTCGGAAAAACCGAACGCGCTCCCTTGCTTCCAACAATAATTTTCCCCTCGCGGCTATGCCGCGATTCCCAGCACAAGTCAAAATTGTTGCCGGACAGTCGCTTCATTCAGCCGTTATTTCCGAACGGCACCACTCACTTCAAAAGGAAGGAAAATCAAAAAAACAACAAGACGGCAACTACGCGGTAGTCGGTATGTCTGATTTTTATATTTTATAACTGCAAAAATCTTGAATTGGATAATGCAGCTATAAAATGTTGGCACGAGCAAAATCCTGCTAAGCGCTATCAAATTTAGGCCAACTGCTACAGCGGTCATTAGGAATTGAACTGGTATTCGGAAGAAAATGATATCGTCATACCGTATGCAAAGATGTTGTAAAAAAATGAAGATTAACGCTTACCGGAACTTTAGTTCTGATAATCTAATTAATATTTACGGGAAGAAAAAAGGTGAGCAAAAGATTTAAAAGATAATTATATTTGGATAAAGCCTGATAGTATGCGTGAAAATAATCCCCCCTTTAAAAAATCAAACTCTTCATTTTGGACCGATGTCCAAACAGGTACACTCAGTGCTGTATTTGGTGGGTTACTCATGCTGATTATTACGTATCCAATCTCTCAAAATATTAATCGCGATGACACATATTCGAACGCTTCGTCAAGTCAAGTAACATCAATACACAATAACCTCAATGTTGTAGTGGAGAACAATAAAGTATCTACGCAAGGAGATACGATTTTAACAGCACAACAAACGAACACAATAGATGACGGGGCCAATTCTTTTCACCCTGTCGTTGCGAAGGATTCTGTGGCCACCGGCCATCTTCAAGAACAGAAAATTGTGAAAAAGAAAAAAAGTTACCAGGTAGAAAATTGGGACGAAGATATTCCAACAGAATATGATAAAAATCGTTTTTTAGCGAAAGAAAAAAAGAAAATTAATAATTATAACACGTCTCCCAAAAACCAAGCAATAGAAGAAGTTCTAGGATATCGGAGAGTTAATTCACAAAATTCAAATACATATATTGATTACAATGGAGTATTACGCACAGTAATCCTCCGACCTCCTCATAAGTGAGCCAATTATCAAACGATCACAGATTAAATTAATTGCGGAAAAATTAAAAGTCCAAGTCTTCCATAATATTTCTGTTCACTTGTGATTGAATAGGTCATATCTTTCTCCTTATTTTTTGAAATTCATGGTCAGCCAGGAGAAAATGCCGAACGCGCTCCCTTGCTTCCAACAACAATTTTCCCCTCGCGGCCGTGCCGCGATTCCTCGCGCAAGCCAAAATTCTTGCCGGACGGTCGCTTAACATTCGGCCGTTATTTCCTCCTTAACCACTCACTTCAAAAGGAAGGAAATAAAATGATCTACGTCATAAAAAAGCAACTAAATGGATACTATACTGTAACAGGCTCAGGAGAGTATATAATTCATGTATGCAAGGATTTGACATTGGAAGAAGCCAACCGAACCAGTTGGTTAGAAAAAAATCCCCGAAGACGTTATCAAGTTTTTGCGAATTTGTATAACGGCCGTCAAGAATTGACCTGGTATTCACAAGTCCAAGATATCATCATACTTAAGAGATATCCAACGATTGAAGAAGCGCGCTTCGATATCGTGCGTGATTTAAAAGAAGTTTGTTATAACCACAAATATAAAACGCATCCGAACCCGCATGGCAGCTATGCAATTATCGATACGTTTACAGGTGATGAGGTAAACTATCAAATCAGCGAAGAAGAATCGCGCTATCCTACGGAAGCCGATTTCTTGAATTATTATTTATCGCCTTAACGATAAAATTCTAAGTTATGAAACGGCCTCTTTAGGAGGCCGTTTTTATTGGTGATTAAAGTTTTCTTTTCAATCATGTTTAGCATTGTTATAAGAAAAGTGCTCATCATCCTGAAATGAAAAATATGCCTACAAATTTCTTCGGCGTTGTATAACGCATCAGTCGAGCAGCCATATCTTTTTCTTTAGGTCAAAATCAGTATGAACACGCTAGCTATTCCGCAGGTCATTTAATTTTCTTCCTTGTTTTTGAAGTGAGTGGTCAGCCAGGAGAAAATGCCGCAAGCTGCTTCCTTGCTTCCAACAACAATTTTCCCCTCGCGGCGGTGCCGCGATTCCTCGCGCAAGGGCAAAATTCTTGCCGGACGGTCGCATCCTTCGGCTGTTATTTCCTCCTTAACCATAAACTTCAAAAGGAAGAAATAAAATGATCTTTGAAATCAAAAAACAAGAAGACGGTAATTATACGGTAGTCGGTACGTCTGATTTTATCATTTATAACTGCAACCATATGACATTGGATGATGCAGCTATAAAATGCTGGCAGGAGAAGAATCCTGCTAAGCGCTATCAAATCTGGGCAAACTGCTTTAGCGGTCATAAGGAATTGACCTGGTATTCGCAAGACGACCATATCGTCATACCGAACGGTTATGCAACCATTGAAGAAGCGCGTTTGGATATCGTGCGCGATCTGAAGGAGGTTTGCTTTAACAACGATTACGAAACGCATCCGAATCGGCATGGCGACTATTCGATCATCGATACGTTCACGGGCGATGAAGTCGATTATCAAATCAGCGAAGACGAGGCGCGCCATCCTGACCCGTCGGTAACAGAAGACTACGACGTTTAAATGAAAAGGAAGCCTTCCAAAGAAGGCTTCCTTTTTTATTGCATATTTTATTATGCGTCCTACACCCTTTAAAAACATTACTATTAACTTATCGGCGCTTGACTTTCAAGGGTATTTGATATTACAGTCATAGTGAAGCCATCCCTGGCTTTGGGGATTAGAAAACCTCTTTCATACGCGGCTTTTGTGTGCCGTTAAACACTCCTCGATCTGTGGTCGGGGAGGCGTTCGTGAATGTCCAGGCTTAACGGCTAAAGACGAACGTAGCCTCTCGTATGAAGGGCTTTTCTACTCCCCGATCAACCCGAGGAGTGAGAAAATGAGCCCCATCCGTATTACGCCCTTAATGTATGCGCTTGCCGCTTGTGCTGGTGATCTTTCACAACTAGATAGCGATCTTATTCTAACGAGGTTTAAACAGCTTGGAATAGTACCTCAGGATGCCGAGATTGATCTTGATTGTATCCTTAGACCTATCCCAGAGAACATCGAAGCATAGCTTGCACAACCTTTATTCTTCTTAGACGATTTAAAATTACGCAGCAACATTCTCGCACACCGCATAATTGAAATTCCCATGCTCATTGTATTTCCTTCCTCGGTTTTGAAATTCATGGTCAGCCAGGAGAAAATGCCGAACGCGCTTCCTTGCTTCCAACAACAATTTTCCCCTCGCGGCCGTGCCGCGATTCCTCGCGCAAGCCAAAATTCTTGCCGGACGGTCGCTTAACATTCGGCCGTTATTTCCTCCTTAACCACTTACTTCAAAAGGAAGGAAATAAAAATGTACTATGAGATCAAAAAACAATCTGACGGAAAATATATGGCTGTCGGTACTTCTTGGTTTATAATCCATATCTATAAGGATTTGACATTGGATGATGCAGCGAGGAAATGTTGGCTTGATAAAAATCCAGAGAAGCGCTATCAAATTTGGGCGAACGGCTTTAATGGCCGTCAGGTATTGACGTGGTATTCTGAAGATAAGAATGTGATCATACCAAACGCTTATGCATCTATAGAAGAAGCGCGCATTAGGATCGTAAAAAAACTTAAAGACGTCTGTTGCAAAAACGGTTACGAAACGCACCCTAACCCACACGGTGATTATTCGATCATCGACACCTTCACAGGCGATGAAGTCGATTATCAAATCAGCGAGAAAGAAGCCGCTTATCCCACTGACGCGGATTTTGACAAGTATGATTTAATCGCGTAACAAATTGCTTTCGCATTGAAACGGCCTCTACGGAGGCCGTTTTTTATTGATTTCAATATCATTCAGTTTAACGGTCATTTATAACCATTGATAATGCTTTTAAATTCTGAATAAACCCCCGGACACAGCCAGTCCTGCTACTGTCATGTTGCATGTTTAATAATTCGTGGATGGATCGGCACATCGAATGTCATCGTATTTTCTTTCTTGTTCGCAAGTGATCGTGCCAACCGGAAATTACCGAACGCGCTCCCTTGCTTCCGACAACAATTTTCCCCTCGCGGCTGTGCCGCGATTCCTCGCGCAAGCCAAAATTCTTGCCGGACGGTCGCTTAACGTTCGGTTGTTCATTCCCTCGTCACGATCACTTACAAGAAAGGAAACACGATGACACATTCGGAAAATCAAAACCTGCAAAGCTCATGCGATTGCTTTCAGCAATATTGCGCATTTCTCGACAAGATGGTAGAGGTTGACGCCTCTATCGCGCAATTAGAAAAAGAACTCGCCGATCTTGAAAAGTTTTCGGCTTACTTCCCTAAAATGATCAACGAGGTTAGGATTTATGCCGCCGTTGCATTCGTCACCGCGATGCTGATTGCGTGGATGCTTTAAACATTAGAGCGCCCGCCTTGTGCGGGCGTTTTTTTTACCGTATAGGTACTTGTGGTTCAAGTGATAACCATCATTGACGGATGGCTGAAAGAAATGAGTAAGCCGCGCTATAGCTTTTCGATTTCTATCACATTGACGATGGGCTTCTCATCCTCGACCTGGTTATAACGCTCATTGCTACAAATGACGTTCTTCGGCAAATGCCGCATCAAATCGACATACAAAGACTCCAGGTGCACTCCTGCCAATGTCACGTTATGCGATGTAAACCCAAGCATGATTTTATTGTCTTCGGGCAGGAAGTCGCCCGCGACCAAATACGTATAATAGAGGAATAGCATGCTGCCGTTGAGCCTTACGAAAATAATGCTGCGTGATGACCCTTCCGTTTCATACCGCGTTTCCCCATTCTTTGCAGGGTCGTTATCGCGTAACTCATCTATCCTGAATCTAAAGCTCTGGCTCATACTCCTTTTCGATTGATTTTTTAGGTGAAGGCCTTTGGCTTATTTCAGCGCGCTCGTTTTTCAACACATAACTGAGATGATCTTTCCCCCGTTGCACTAATTCCATTGCCGATTCGCGATTGCCTAATTGCGCAGCATGTGCCAATAAGTCTTGCTTGTCATCCGTATAGATCATAACCCGTTCGCGGCCACGCGACACCGATACATAAAACTGCTTCAGATCGGTTGCAGGGAAAGTAGCCGATGGTTGCACGATCATCACCACATCAACGGTTTTGCCTTGCGCCGCATGCGACGTAAGGCAATGCGCGTGCTTAAAATGGCCGAAAGTCTGCGGCAGCTTATATGTGGTATTGCTTTTATTGTTGCGCAGGATAATAGCGCCTTTCTTGCTCACGGACTCTACTTTCATAATCGTACCGTTCTCGATACGCTTCTTTTCAGCATCAAAGGCAGGGCGCGTGATCATGACCTTATCGCCTTTGGAAAGTGCAAGCGTTTTCTTTTCCATGACATCGTAGTGTTTCGCTTTGCCTTTCGGTAACGATGACTCCCGGCCTTTTTCGTCTTTGATCCTGACCGCCCCGGCTTTCACCGCGACCACAGACCAAAGGCTGCCGCGCTTGATGCCGGGCAGGTTTTGATTGAACTGGACGAACTGACCTTCCGTGAAATTGCGTGCGTCGCTCTTTTGCGCTTGCGTCATGTTCAGGTTTTCGTACTTGGCTACTGAAATTTCTTTCTTTCCCAATCGCCCCTCTTGCTTTAATTTCATGCGGATGGCCTCGGTCGCCTCATCGCCTTGTTTATGCGTCGGTGAAATCACCAGCACCGACTTGCCCGCTTTCACAGCATTGGTATAGTCATCCAGCATCTTTTTATGAGGGTTTAAGGGGTCTATTTCCGCAATCGCGCCCATATCGTTCAACTTATCAAAGGCGTCCATTATTTTGCCTTGTGACAGGCTTTTTACCGCTTCCTTATACTCGAAATTCTTTTGCCGATAAATTTTATCGACCTCTGCCGCTTTGATGCCGCCCACCGTATTAAGGATGCGTAAGGCGTCGCCTCTGATAACACTGGCATGTTGCCGCGTATCACCGCCCAGGATAAGCTGTGCCTTCTGCTTGGCCGCAACCTCTAATAGCCTTTTCATATCCGTGGTGCCAAGCAGGCCGGCTTCGTCGATCCATAAGGCTTGGCCTTTGACCTTTGCCTGCATATCGGTATTGTCTAAGAATTTCGCGACCGTCGTCGCGTCCTTAAAGCCTTCC
>Ga0247806_10000487_pt1 | contig 24815 bp, 17 predicted proteins | sample UWRJL059202B1_FD_179935 | JGI IMG/M metagenome (GOLD analysis project Ga0247806, IMG submission 179935) | Plant litter microbial communities from Arlington Agricultural Research Station in Wisconsin, United States - UWRJ-L059-202B-1 | ecosystem: Environmental > Terrestrial > Plant litter >... | reverse complement strand
ATAAGTTGTTGTTGAGGTTAACCCTGTAACTGCCAATGTAGAACTGGTTGCACCTGCAATAGGGTTGGTACCTACAACGCTGCCCATACCCCATTGATAATTAGCGCCTGAACCCAATGTGCCGCCCAAGGCTGTTAAGGTAACGGCACCGGGAGTACAAAGTGTTGTTGAAGGTGCTGAAATGCTTGATGGTGCAACAGAAGGTTGATATACTGTTACAACACGGGTTACACCGCCGGTGATAGCTGCACAAGGTCCGGCTGTATTTTCAACACGCACCCAATACGTGGTGGTGCTGGTTGGAAATACTGAAAGTGTAGAACCGGTAGCACCTGCAATAGGGTTGGTACCTACAACGGAACCCGTACCCCATTGATAATTGGCGTTCGTACCCAACGTACCACCGGTTGCTGTTAAAGTAGCAGAACCAGGATTACAGAAATCCGTACCCGTGATGCCGGTGGGTGCTGCGGATGGTTGGTTGATGGTGATCGTTGTGGTTGTTCCTCCCGTTGTAGCTGCACAAGGTGAAGTTGTATTTTCAATGCGTACCCAATAAGTAGTTGTTGAGGTTACGCCGCTAATTGCTAAGGTTGAATTGGTGGCGCCGGCAATAGGATTGGTTCCGATCACGCTGCCCATACCCCACTGGTAATTGGCATTTGTACCTAATGTACCGCCTACCGCCGTTAAGGTAGTGGATGCAGAACTACAGAAGGTTGTGGAAGGTGCAGAAATACTGGTTGGTGCTACAGAAGGCTGGTTAACGGTCACCAGTCTTGTTACGCCGCCGGTGGTAGCCGTACAGGGCGCGGTTGTATTCTGAATGCGTACCCAATAGGTAGTAGAAGTTGTAGGCGATACCGTGAGTGTCGGATTGGTAGCACCTCCTATCGGGTTGGTACCTACCACGCCGCCCGTACCCCATTGGTAATTGGCGCCTGTTCCCAGGATGCCACCATTGGCTGTTAAGGTAGTAGAACCGGGGTTACAAAAATCGGCCCCGGTGATGTTGGCCGGCGCTACGGATGGCTGGTTGATGTTGACCACCAAAGTGGCGCCGCCGGTATTGGACAAACAAGGACTCGTCGTATTTTCAATGCGCACCCAGTAAGTAGTGGTGGAAGTCAAGCCGGTGACTGCTAACGTGGAGCCGGTAGCGCCCGGTATCGGGTTGGTGCCAACCACACCGCCGGTACCCCATTGATAATTGGCGCCTGTACCCAATGTGCCGCCAATAGCGGTTAAGGTCACAGAGCCCGGGCTGCAAAGCGTGGTGGAAGGCGCCGTAACACTTGTAGGCGCAACCGATGGCCGTACGCCACCCAATAAAACCCCGGGTGAAATGTATTGACAGCCAGGGGTAAGAATGTTCCCCGTACCCGCTACGATCACGCGGTAAAATTTACCGGTGTCGGCGGCGGCAACCGGGTTAATGGTATAGGTAGCACCCGTGGCCCCTGTAATATTGGTATATGGCCCGGCCAGCGCAGTAGCTACCTGCCACTGGTACTGTTTGGTACCAGGCACTACGGCCGGGTCGGTTACATTGGCTGTAAAAGTGGTGGAGCCGCCGAGACAGGCTGCAGGTGCAAGTACGGACACGGTAGGCAATGGATCGCACAAACCGAATACGATGTCATCCATCACAAAATCATTTCCGCAACCACCTGCACCGGCATTCACGATCTCCAGTATGACACTGCTGTAGCCTGTCGGCATCACCCATTTCATACCGTGTTGCATCCACGAAGTGGCCTTGATCGTATCGGTTGTGTATTGGGTGATCACGAGGCCTGTTGCCTGGTCGCGTACCCGCACGAGCAGGATAGGATATTTAAATCCTCCAAGCCCGTCGCACACTGTTTGATAGGTACTGTTGCCAATAAAGGCTGCCCAAAAGGAAACGGAATATTGCTGGCCGCCGCAGGAAACCGGCATGGTATCGCGGTACACGATCCGCGCCGCCACATCGGCATTCACGATCATCATCCTGCCGCCACCCGTGTGATCGGTCATACTTATCCAGTTGGTCGGGTCGGGCAGGCTTGAGTTGATGCCCACCGCGAACCTGTTGATGCCCATTGGCACTACGGTACTCCCGGTGTAGGTAGTGGTTGCAGAAGGCACTGCCGGGAAGGCTGCCGACATACCGTTGCCGGTGCCGAAGTTCTGGGTATATAAGGTTTGTGCCAATACGGTACAGGGCGGCGTAGTAGGTGTAACGATGATGAGGAATGGTGTAGGTTGTCCTTCTCCAACATCATCCGGCTTATCATTCTGGTTAAGATCGGGCACACTTCCGTTCATGGAAGAATCGCGCAGGGCTGCATTTCGCCAGCCATTGGCAGTGGCGATGGCGCTGTTATTATAAAGGACGCCCTGCAGGATATTGGAAAAGCGGCAGGTAATGCGGATGGTAAAATTATTATTGGCTACGGGGTAGCAGGGTAAATTTTGCGCGTTGTTCAAGAGGTTGGTAATGGTAGTTCCATTGTACAGGGGGTTTAAAGTTACCCCTGCCGGGTTACTCGTGAGTACCGCGGATACATTCGACACATTCACCAGGCCGTTGACGGATGCCAGGTTATCACTGACCTGCACATTCGTAATCGGCACGTTCCCATAGTTCTGGACATACACATCATAGACGACGGTGTACTGGTTGGGTGTACCGGTTGGTGTTACAGAGATAAGCTTCTTTGCAGCGCCAAGGCCGGAATTGATCTGCGTCATATCCGTAGAGTAAACGCCTTTGTTGGTTGGGTAGGTATAGATCGTAGCGGCGGTATCACCCGTTACAGGATCTACCCTGCGGTAGCTACAGCCGTTGTTGTAAGAAGCGATCAGGTCGCCGTTACCGAAAGCAAGGCCCGGTAAAGAAGCGCCTGCAACAGGAGCCCTTACCGTATCGATGTACGTACATTTTATGTGGTGCGTAGGGTTGCCATAATCGGTATAATCGGGTGTAAATAATTTATTGTTGAATACAAAATACATCTGGCCGCTGGGCGTAAGGGTAATATCACCCGAGCCTACGTTCCACAAAAATTTACCGCCGGTAAGGTCCAGCGTATCGCGTGAGCCGATCACGCCGGTCGTAAAATTCACGGTGCGTAAAAAAGCTTTAAAAGGAGCCGGGCCCTGGAACTCCAGCTGGTAAGCCAAACCGTTGGCATCAAAAGTTAAACCACCGATATCGGTGTTGAAGGTACGTACCGTATCAAGTCCGCCACCTGTCGTGGAAGTAGGGCAGGTTAAAGGATTCCACCTCCAGATATAGGATTTATAAGGCGAAGGCACGTTGTAATCCGTCCATACATAATAGATCATCTGGTCGGCCGGGTTGAAAGCCACGCTGGAATTGAAAACGGTAAACGGCTTGTTGGCCGTACTATAACCGGAGAGCGGTGCATAGTTGGTTCTCAATACCGGCCGGCAACCTGCAAAGGCGTTGTTATTGCTGAGGTTGGGCGATACGTAATTGAAAAAATAAACGGAGTCCAGGCGGCCTGAACCGTTACAGTTATTCATACCGAGACTTACCGGTACACTAACCGTGGCATTTTGTGACCATACATCCTGGATCACGCAGAGCATAATGAACAGGAATAGAATTTTTCTCATAATGGTAAATATTAACAGGAACCCTGTTAGGGGTTTCTTATTGTGTTACATGGAATTTAACCGATTCACCGGCCACACCTTCCTTTACCACCTGAGCTATATAGACGCCTTTCGCCAGTTGGCTCACATCAAAATGAATGAATGCATTTGTTGTTGAGGATTCGATCACTACTTTACCATCCGCCGCTATCAACCTCACCGCTACTTTCTCCCGGGCGTCGTTGCCAAAGCTGATGTTGATCACGTCTTTTGCAGGGTTGGGCGAAACGGTTACACCCACTTTCGCGCTGCGCTGCATTTTCACGATATCGGAATACTGCACGTTGTTGGCCGTGTATATTTTAGCGCGGTAATAAACCACCGGCGCCATGTTGTTATCATTGTATTGGTAGCGGTAATTATTCTGACCGGCGCTGCCGCCTGTCATTAAACCAACGGTTGTGAAATCGGTGCCATTGGTACCCGACAGCAATTCTACTTTTTCAATATTGTCGGATCCGGTTAAAGCCAGTTCAAGGCTGTTGCCGTTGCTGAGTTTCGTACCCACAAACCTCGATACATTGGTAGCGAGTACCGTACCCGATGTGCTGAAAGTACCGGTTGCCATGGTCACATTTTCAGGATCGAAAGTGAAGGTAGCCGGTGTAAAAGAAAGGCGGTAGCTGGTGAAGCTGGCGCCGGGTGCACTAAAGCCTTCTAACATACCTGCCCTTGCCACCTGCGTGGTAGAGTAATGGTATATAACTACGGTCGTATCTTTTGTACCTGCCGAGTTGGCGATTTTTATCACCACCGGCATTGGCATAAACGGGGCGCTTGTGGTCCTGGTCTGGTTCAGCGTAAACTGTACCATGTTACCGCTGATGTAGCGCGTTACGGTATAATCCGGTGTGCCCATGCCATTCACCCATGCGTTAAAGAAAGGCGTCAGGCTGCGGCCGTTGAGCTGGTTCTCCAGGTTGCGTTGCAGGTCGGCCGTAGTGGCTGATTTATAAGCCAGCAACGGATCGTTTTGATAAGCCCTGAGGCCGGCGAAAAATTTTGTATCGCCCATCATGGTCCTCAGCATCGACACGATCATGGCACCGCGTTTATAAACGGCTTCATCGTTGGCACTGGTCCAGATGGTATTGGAATTGGCAATGCTTGCCGCACTCAGCAACACGGTGGTGGTGCTGCATGCGCGGGCATTTGATTTTATAGTTGCCAGGTGCGTGGAAGGCGTAGCAAGGCCGGGTACGGTTTCCGCCGCCAGCACTTCAGAATATTTTGCAAAGCCTTCAGCGAGCCAGAGGTGGTTCCAGGTAGCAAAAGAAACCTTGTCGCCAAACCATTGATGACCCAGTTCATGCGCTACTACGCTCCAGCTTGTCATGCTGCCCGCACTCATAGCCGAAAAGGTTTGATGCTCCATGCCGCCGCCCCAGGCAAACTGGTAATAGCCGTGCTTTTCATTGGCAAAAGGATAGGGACCGAACTTATTGCTGAATTCAACCAGCATTTGTTTCGATTTATCCATTACCGTGTAACCACCGGTATAATTGGGGTAGGTATAATATACCACCGGTACATTTTTACCGGATATATTTACGGCACCACGATGGCTTACCGTGTATTTGGCAACACCGATGGCAACGAGGTAAGAAGTAATGGGATAGCGGTGTTTGTATTTAAAAGTGCGGGTACTACCGGTGATCGCTGAATCAACGAGTATACCGGGTGCTGCCGCCCAGTAAGCGCTGGGAACGGTTAAATTAAAATCACTTGAATCGATCTTGTCCTGCATATCGGCTTTGCACGGCCACCAGTCCCGGTCTTCATAAGATTCGGAAAGCGTGTACACATAAAAGTTACCGGAACCTGCAGGCGATTCGCCGCGCTGGTAACCTTCTTCCTGCGAGTTTACGCCGGGTGGGGTTCCCGAATAAGCAATGCTTACGGAATCTTTTGTACCCGAAGCAGAAAGCGTAACCGGTAAAGTAATGGTGAGTATATCTACATTGCCTGTTGTTGGAAACGAAGTGGCGCATACTGTGCCATGATATCTTACTACCAGCGATGCATTGTTGAAGGAAGATTTATTAAGATCGAACGTGATGCTGTTTACATTAGTAGTGGTCGTTAAAAAATAAGTGGTAACGGTACCGGAAATGTTTTTCGAAGCATCAGCCGGGTTGATGGTCCAGTCGCAACGCTGGTAAATTACATTCATGTTGCCGCCGGTGCCTGAATTACCGGTAGAACTTTGTTCCCCGGGGTTCACAATATTATTATTTGAATGGCCGCCGCTCCGGCGATGGTAAGTCTCGGTATCCTGGGCAAATGTAAGCTGGCATACTAATAGAGATAGCAATGCCATGAAGGCGTAGCGATTTTTCATGTATTGGATATTGTTTTGGTTCTTTTACAGGATAGGGTAAAGAACACAAACGCAAAGAAGTTAAATTAATTGTGTAATTCCTATTATTTTGAACTTGTTTTTTAATTCAAACGCGATGTATTTTCCCTACGTATTTTTACGAATTGACGGTAACTTATTTTTTTTAAATCTTTTTGCTATCAAGCTACGTTGTTTCATTGGCTAAAGTTTTCAACTGCACAATAATAAGTTTTCACGGGCCGTTATTAATTGTCTGAACTATCCAACTATCATGAAAAAATTCTACCTGCTGTTATTGCTTGTACCCGTTATTTTTTTCCCTTCCACTATTTTCGCTCAATTAACGGTGACGGCCGCGGCCGATAATGCAACCATCTGCCTGGGCAGTTCCACGGGCATTTCGGCTTCGGCAACGCCGCTTAGTTATACGATCGCTTCCATTGCGCACAATCCCATTCCATCGCCTGAAACTGATTTTCTGGTTTTTGACGGAACGGCGCAGGTACCCCAATCCTATGGTGTAAATATGGATGAAGCCATCTGGAACAACCTCGCATTGCCTTTTGCTTTTCGTTACTACGGCGTTTCTTACAATGCCATACAGGTGAGTACCAACGGCTGGATCGCGATGGCCGGCAGCAACACGGCACCCGGTGGCGTAGGCGTTACCCTGCCCAATGCCGCGGCGCCCAACAACGCCATACATGCTATTACTGCCGACCTTGACTTTAGTGGCATCGGCAATATCGGCTTCATCGATTATTTTGTGAGTGGCACCGCGCCCAACCGCAAATTCGTAGTGGAATATGTAGATGTAAAATTCTTCAACACCACCGGTACCGCCACGGTACAGGTTATTTTATCTGAAACCAGCAATATTATAGAAATACATACTTCGGCCTGTACCAATACCAACAGGGGCAAGGCCCAGGGCGTGGAAAACGCTAATGGTACCGTAGCCGCCGTGGTTAGCGGAAGGAACAACAGCACTAGCTGGACGGGTGTGCCGAATGCTTACCGCTTTACGCCGGACGTGATCAACTTTACCTGGTCGCCGGCAACAGGGTTGAATACCACCACTGGTCCCAACGTGATCGCTTCACCAACCGTAAATACAACGTATACCGTGAACGCGGTGAATGCATCGAATGGGCAAACAGGTTCGCAAACCGTGGCCATCAGCATCAACAGCGCGTCTTATACATTGGCGGGCACGGCGGGCGGCGCAAGCATTTGCCAGAACATCAGCGTAACACCCGGCGGCACTTATTACCGCGACGGCAATTGCAATCTGATTGCCTATGTAGTACCGGCAGGCGGCAACCCGGTAAGCAATTCCATCAACACCTGCATGCAACTCGACACCGGCGCCACCAAAAGAGGCACGACCGATTTATATGCGGCAAGAAAATACGACCTGGAACCGATCCTCAACCCGGTTGCTTCCACCGCCAACATTACTTTATATTATACGCAGGCCGAGTTCAATAATTTTAATACAAAAGCTTTCGACAGCGGCCACCGCGCTTTGCCTACCGGCCCCGCAGACGCTATGGGCATCAGCAACCTGGTGCTGCGCCAGTTTCATGGTACGGGTACACAGCCCGGCAATTACACCGGCAGCACGGAAGACTTTACCACCAGCAACGTGAACTTTATCGTAAACTGGAATGCCACGCGCAACTGGTGGGAACTAACGATACCGGTTAACGGCTTTTCCGGCTTTTATTTAACGAGTAAAAAAGCAGCGACGCTCGCCATTGGGCTGGATTATTTCCGCGGCGTACAAACCGATAAGCAACACGCCCTGCAATGGAAAGTGAACTGCACTTCGGCACAGGTAAAATTTGAAATAGAACGCAGCGCCAACGGCCAGCAGTACACCGCGATCCGGCAACTGACCGCCACGCAGGCCGAATGCAGCCAGGCATTTAATTATACCGATGCGCAACCATTGCCCGGCGCGAATTACTACCGCATTAAAATGACCGACGGCGACGGAAAAGTGGCTTACACCAATGTTGTATTGCTGACTTTGAAAACCAGCCGCTTTGAAATGCTGGGCGTTTATCCCAACCTCGTGCGCAACGAAAATGCAATCCTGAAATTAAATGCAGAAGAAAAGACAATGATGACGATACAGGTAACCGATCTTTCCGGCCGGGTGATGAGCAGGACGGTGGTGAAAGTGCAGGCGGGACAAAACCAGTTCCTGTTGCCAACTTCCAATTTAGCTGCGGGTGCTTACTTTGTAACTGCTTTTCTTCCTTCGGAAAAGGCGCAGACGGTAAGGTTGGTGAAACAATAATTCTAAGCCCTTTTATATATGAGAGCTGCCGGAGGGTGGCTCTTTTTTTGAATGTTGTTGAAGTGGTTGAAGATAGTTGAAGGAGATATCCTATCGCCTCAGCCTGGCTTTTGGCCAACGGCTTTTATGTGTGAACGTAATGGAAAAGTTCAAGGAGTAATTTTCCGCAGTTTCGTCTCCCGGCCAACGGCTTTCTTATCCACTGAACTTAATTTAAAAAATAAGTATCCTTGAAGAAGCATAACATAATTCCAATATTCTTTCTTCTTTTAACTGCTTCATTATTTTGTGTAATGTTGTTGCGGTAAAAGACCGGAAAATTGCGAGGCCACAAGAAATTTGCCTGTAGCAGAAATTTTTGCGCCAGAAGCGGGATTGGGACGATGCCAATAATTGGACATTATAATTCTATTTAATTGTAGCTAAAAAATCGCCGTCTTCGCCAGGATTCAAACCTTTATGCGACATTCTACTATGAGATTTTCGAATGCTATATGGCTTTTAACTTCAATAACCTTCTTAGGGGCATGCAGGTTTTCACTCGCTTGCGAACTAAAAATAACAGAACAATATATCGAGAGTAGTTGTGGATTAACTAATGGCGTTAGGTTCGATGAATTAACTATTGATACGTTTTACACTGATGGTAAGCCAAAGATTTACAAGGTTGTATGTTCCTACTCGGCGAATCCTTATGCAAATGGAGCAGCAGACAAAGTTAAAGATCAAATATATTTTGACGGTGATAAGGGTAACTGTTATTGGTCCAAAGACACCGCTTCGAATGGGGCATACAGGAATGTCGGTCTTTCGAGGGAGCTGCTGGATGATATAAATGATTCATCGAAGGACTCCTTTGTTGAAACCAGGACTTACATTACAGGAGACAGTATGATTGTTACGGGAGGTAAGCCTCCAAGGAATGCTGAACTTTATCCTGCAAGAGTTGCACTTAAATGTCCATTGAGATTTTAAACCAAATACATGGTATTATGTTGATTTTCGGGACCAACGTTATGAAGCATATTTATTTGTTGATAATAATATGGGATTTCATCTTTCTCAAAATGACAAGCCGACAAATTTCTAACGTGTAAGTGAAAAATTGCTTCGCATGGGTACCGGGGAATCCCGCCATCGGCACAAGAATTTTAGCAGGCAGTGCCTCTTGAGCCATTCAGTTCTTACGGTTTCTTACCTGCTTAACGGTATGAAATATTAACAACTATCAAAAACGCCGCTAGTTTCGGTTCGTGAGGCACAAACCGAGGCGGCGGAGGTGCGAACCGGGGCGGCGGAGGTGCGAACCGGGGCGCGGATTTGAAAAGGTAAAATAAGCAACCCTTAATTTCAATTCAAATGAACGTACAAGAACAAATTAAAAACTACATCGCCAGCCAGCCTGAACCAAAACTTAGTGAACTGCAGGCATTGCATAAGTTTATACTACAGGTATTGCCGGGCTGTAAATTATGGTTCCTCGATGGCAGGAACAGCGAAAACAAAATTGTTTCCAACCCCAACATCGGTTATGGATTGTACACGATAAAATATGCGGATGGCAAAACAAAGGAGTTTTACCAAATTGGCCTGAGCGCCAACACAACCGGCATCTCCGTGTATATAATGGGCATTAAAGACAAAACCTACCTGGCCCAAACATTCGGAAAAAAACTGGGCAAGGCAACCGTGACCGGTTATTGCATTAAATTCAAAACGCTGAAAGATATAAACCTGGATGTATTGGAAGCGGCCATACGGTATGGCGTTGAGGAGACAAGTTTACCCGGGTGAGTCACTCCCGCAAAAAGTTTTTTATTTATTGAAGTGAACGTGGGAGTGGTCCACCCTTACCGTGTTTCGGTTCGTGTGGCACGAACCGAGGCGACGGCGGTGTTAGTGTGCGCACCAGCCAAACGGAATGCCCGCGTTAGGGATAGCAGCGGAAAGCCCGCAATGGAGCGCAGCGGAATGAGGACTTGCAGCGGATAGCCCGGCCCGCAGGGAACGCCAAATAAAATTGTGAATTATGAGTTATGAATTATGAATGTTTCCCGCATTCCGGTTCGTATGACAGAAATCGTGGGAGGGATAAAAATACAATTGTGTTTTACCTTAGCATCGTTTCCTGATCCGGGAACATTAAAAATATGGCCATGAAGTTGCTTTTCACTTTCCTTTTTGGGTTGAGCTTTTTTATTAACCGCCATGACGCAACCGCTACAACCCAACCGGCGGAAAACAAGGGTTCCTTAAAAACCGGTGCCGAACAAACACATAAATACCTGCCCTACCTAAAGGGCAAAAGGGTTGCTATACTCGCCAACCAAACCTCCGTTATCGGCAAAACGCACCTGGTAGACAGCCTGCAAAAACTGGGTATCAACATCGTTAAAGTATTTGGACCCGAACATGGCTTTCGTGGCAAGGCAAGCGCCGGGGATACGGTAAGCAATGAAATAGATGTAGCCACCGGCATCCCCATTATTTCGTTGTACGGTAAAAAGAACAAGCCTACAAAGGAAGACCTGCAGGATGTTGACATCATGGTGTACGACCTGCAGGATGTTGGTGTGCGGTTTTATACCAACATCAATGCATTGAGCAGGTTGATGGAAGCCTGTTATGAAAACGGCAAAGAATTACTGATACTCGACCGGCCCAATCCCAACGGGTATTTGATTGACGGGCCGGTGCTGGATATGAAATACAGGTCGGGCATTGGTATGTTTCCCCTGCCCATGTCGCACGGGCTGACGGTTGGGGAATTTGCTCAGATGGCCAACGGAGAAGGCTGGCTTACCAATAAAGTAAAATGCAAAATTAAAATTATACCGGTGGCCAATTACAACCATGATATGCCCTATACACTGCCGGTAAATCCTTCGCCCAACCTCAATACGCCGCAGGCAATTTTGCTGTACCCTTCTACCTGTATGTTTGAAGGCGTGTACCTCAATCATGGCCGCGGCACTTACTTTCCTTTCACCGTGATTGGCAGCCCGGAACTGAAAGGCATTTATGATTTTAACTACACGCCCACCGGCATCAAAGGCATGGCTGAAACGCCCCTCTTTATGAATGAGGTTTGTTACGGCCTGGACCTGCGTAATTATGATACCGAACTGCTGCGTAAATCAAAAAAGATCAACCTGCAATGGATCATGGAACTGTACAAAGTGCATCCGCACAAGGAAAAATTCTTCGACTCAAAACTGAGCCGGCAAATGAATAATATTGAAATACAAATTGGTTCAGGTTTGTTTCGCCAGCAACTCATTGACGGTGTTTCGGAGGAAGTGATACGGGCAAGCTGGGAGCCGGGCTTGAGTAATTATAAGCTGATGCGGAAAAAATATTTGCTTTATCCTTAAAGGGCGTTGATACTTATGCCTTCCCTACACTGGCGCAAGCGTTCATTGGTTTCGGTTCGTGAGGCACGAACCGGGGCGAACGTTAGGGATAGCAGCGGAAAGCCCGGAATGAAGCGCAGCGGAATGAGGACTTGCAGCGGATAGCCCGGCCCGCAGGGAACGCCCAAATAAAATTATGAATTATGAGTTATGAATGTTTCCCGCATTCCGTTTCGTGTGGCATGAGCCGGGGCGGGTAAAATTTGGCTTTATTTTTTGTTTCCTTTATGTACTTTAAAGGCTGGTTGATACGGCTAAAATTTTCAACTTTACAGTAAACGCCTTCCATTGCTTTGTATTTATGTTATCATTAAAAAGTGTACTTGTTTCCCTTTTTATTTTTACAATTTCTTGCCCTTGTGCCAGTTAAGGCTTGCTTGATTTCAGCGATGTACTCAATACACGCGTAAAAGGAAAAGCAATTATAAAGAAAGTTGGTTTGGATATTTCGGAAAGGACGTACCTCGGCAACATTAAAGACAAAAATGGACACATAAAATTCTACGTGGTAAAAGAATTTTTAAGGGTAAAGGCTGCCGTTGTTTATCATGGTCATAGTTCAATATTATTTTTTACGAAGGACCATGTTCTAAATCGCCGGTCAGTTCTTTCGTTGCCGGCCGAACTCCCTTTCAAATTAGAAAACAATATGTTGTTCTTTAAATACAGGAGCGGTTCCCAGCCAAAAACTTTTAAAGTATTACTAGAGCCGCTGCCCAGGATGATCTGTGTTGAACCCCGTTCTTGCTATGATGTGTCTATTCCCTAGACGACATGTATGGTAGCGGGAAACCAGCCTTCAACCTTCAACTTTCAACCATCAACACGCCTACCTTACATCTTCCCTCTTAAAATCTTACTTTTGCACTATGAACACTTCCCACGAACACAAGCCGGTGATCGGTTTTAGCTGCGGCGACACCAACGGTATCGGCACCGAACTGATCATTAAAACCCTGGGCGATAACCGCATCCTCGATATCTGTACGCCCGTGGTATTCGCCAACAATAAGCTGATCAATTTTTACCGCAAAAGCCTGCCCGAGATTACCCTCAACTTCACCAGCATCAAGGACAGCCGCATCAACCACAAGCAACTGAATATTTTCAACTGCTGGGAAGAAGACGTGGTGGTAACGCCGGGGATAATGAATGAAACGGGTGGTAAATACGCCGTGCTGAGCCTGACCACCGCCGCAGAAGCGCTGAAAGAAGGCAGGATCGACGGGCTGGTAACGGCGCCGCTGCACAAAAGCAATGTACAATCCGACAATTTTAAATACACCGGCCATACCCCCTACCTCAAAAACCTGTTCGGCGTAAAAGAAGTCGCCATGCTGATGGTGGCCGAAAACATGCGCGTGGGCCTGCTTACCGAGCACGTACCGGTAAAAGATGTGGCGCAATACATTACCCGCGAAGCGATCCTGAGCAAACTGAAAGTGATCAACGATTCTTTAAGAAGGGATTTCAATATTACTAAACCGAAGATCGCCGTACTGGCCCTGAACCCCCACGCGGGCGACGAAGGACTGGTAGGCAAGGAAGAGGAAACCATCATCAAACCGGCGATCAAGGAAGCCAAACAAAAAGACATTTTCTGCTTTGGACCTTACCCTGCCGATGCTTTTTTTGCCCGTGGCCAACACGAAAAATTCGACGCGGTATTGGCTATGTACCACGACCAGGCGCTGATTCCTTTTAAATCGCTCGCCATCGGCGAAGGCATCAATTATACGGCAGGCATCGCCGGTGTGCGCACGTCGCCCGACCACGGCACAGCGTTCGATATTGCCGGGAAAGGCATTGCAGACGAAGCTTCTTTCCGCGAATCGGTGTACAAGTGCATCGACATCATCAACGGCCGGCGGGAATACGATATGCAGTACAGCAACCCGCTGCGCAAATTAAGTTCGCGGATTGTAGCGAACGCAGTGGATCAGAAGATCAGTGAAATACCGGAGTAACAGTTGGCGGTGGCCGTGTTCCGGTTCGTGAGTGCACGAACCGGGGCGGCAAAACGTGTCTGAACTGTGATTTTGAATGATGAAGTGATAGGCTATGATTAAAACGCCTTCCCGGCTAATAAAAAAATCGCGTAGCGAATAATTTACCGCCTTCGTTATTGACCGGTTATAAAGCCGTTGGTCGAAGACCAGACGGCGGCGAAATTATCTTACCGCCTTCCCGGTTAAGTTTGCTTTCCGGTTCGTGGGGCACGAACCGGGGCGGCACGAACAGGGGCGGGCTTATTGAAACACCGCATCGGCCACACCCTTGTTGATGCTGTATGATTTGATCGTGATCTCGGCGCGCCCTTTTTTATTCTTCATTTTATCTTCCGGCTTTGGCGCTTCGGCACCCCCTTCATCAAAATCGAACGTGATGCCCTTGGGCAATTTGTATTCCTTGGTATTGAAAGAAAAGATGATCTTATCCGGCAGCCCGTAAGCGGTGTATTTAGCATAACTCATCTCCAGTTCGTAACTGCCGTTGTCGCGCGTGGTGGTGCGGCTCTTCAGGATCACGAAATTAGTTTCATCCACGTAAATGGTAGACAGCACGATGTCCGCATTGTCATCTTCCGGCAGCAGCTTGATCACGCGTACGGGCTTGCCGCTTACCTTGTCGGTGCCCGCGTCGAGTACCGTGTATTTACCGCTGCTTAAAATATTATTGAGGTTGATGCTCACTGCACCTTTGGGGACGAAGGAAATCCCTTTCTCATTTTTGATCTTCACCAGGTTGGGTTTCTTATAATAAATTTTCACATTGGCCACGGGTACTTTTAAAAAACTAACGTTCGTTTTCATCACACCGGCCGCTTCGTAATTATTCACCTGTTCCATTTTTGCTTTTACTTTTTGTACCAGCAAATTCACGTCCTGCGCGGCAGCTGCAGCAGCAAGGAAAAATGAAAAGAAAATTATGATAAGAGATTTCATGTTGTTGAATTAAGATAAAATGTCTTTGCGCCGGAAGACGAATACGGAAGCGCCAACGAATAAAACAATGTAACCTACCAACACCCCAATGCTTTTGAGGATGGAAGGCAAATTTTGCAGCGAACCTTTCACCGTTTGCCCGTCGGCATCCACGCCAATATAAAAGAAACCTTTCCAGCCGAGCATGTACGTAGTAAACAAATAAGGCTTTAGGTATTTATTATAAACAGGTATCTGCATTTCACTGATGAGCGTACAAACGATGATGATGCAAACCGTAGCCACAATGGGACCAATGGAATTTTCCGACAGGCAGGAAAGCAGCAACGCCAGGGCGGCTACGAGTATCAGCGCAATGGCCGCAAAACCAAAAGCCGCGAAATAACGCCACAACACGTCGTTCTCCGAAATCTGGTGAAGCTCCATCGACTTGGTAACGATGATGTCATCCGTACCGAATAAAATAATGCTCAGCAACAGCGACATGAGCGCCATCCACAACAGCAGCACCAATACATACACAACGCTGGCCGTGAATTTTGCCAATATCAATTGCGTTCTGCTGATGGGCTTGGAAACCAGCAACCGCAGCGTACCCATATTCGCTTCGCCGGAAACAATATCGCCGGCAACCAACGCTACGAGTATCGGTACATGAATGAGTAGAAGATTCAAAATCGCGAAGCAGATAAAATAGCCGTTGTTGATCTTTTCGTAGGGGATCTCGAAAGAGTCGTCCAAAAAACCGAGCATGAACTGCAGGTATTGTTTGCCGTTCACCAACAGGGCGAGCTGTATCAGCAAAATGAAAGCACCGATGGCGCCGAACGCAATGTAGGTGCGCGGTTTCTTGAATATTTTATACAGCTCAATTTGCAAAAGGTTCCACATGTCCGGGCCGGGTTGTGAGTGATAAAAAATAATCTTCCAGCGAATGCGCCGCATCCACGCTCAACAACTGCACGTTTATTTGTACCAGGTCTTCAATCAGCTTCGGCACTTCCGCTTTGTTCATCTTCAGTTTTAGTTCGGCGCTATCGTTTTGTACCATGCCTGCCCAGGAAGACTGCATAAGCTTGTTGCGCGTAGCCGCATCGTCCGTACTTTGTATGCGCACAAGCGAACGCGCGGGATCCAGCAGTTCTGCCACGGCGCCTTCCACCATTTTTTTCCCTTTGTGGATGATGAGCATGCGGTTGGCGATCAATTCTATTTCGCTGAGCAGGTGAGAGGATACCAAAACGGTTTTGCCCAGTTCGCGGCTCAGCCGCAAGATCAGGTTGCGCATATCGGCGATACCCTGCGGGTCGAGGCCGTTCGTGGGTTCATCGAGTAAGATCAGTTTGGGATCGTGTACCAGGGCAACGGCAATGCCTAAACGCTGTTTCATGCCCTGGCTGTAGGTTTTTACTTTGCTGTCCGCGCGCTGCTCCAATCCTACCATTTGTAGTTTTTCCATCAACACCGATCGTTTGGTGGAAACCCCGCTCAGTTTGGCAAACAAAGCCAGGTTATCGAAGGCGGAAAGGTATTTGTATAGATCAGGCTTTTCAATCACGGCGCCCACCTGCTGCAGGATTTCGCTCCGGTGTTTAGATAAGTCCTGGTCGAAAATATGAATGTCGCCCGATGTAGGCCGGATCAGCGTCAGCAGCATGCGGATGGTGGTGGATTTGCCCGCGCCATTCTGTCCCAAAAAACCATATACATCGCCTTCGTTCACGGTGAACGAAAGATCGTTTACGGCATGGAGGTCCTTAAATTGTTTGGAAAGCTGGTTGACGCTTATGACTGGCCGCATGTAGTAAAATATGTGCAAAGGTAAAACGTATGCGGCAACAAATTGTTCAGGAAATGCTAAAGAAAAATCATTGCCCGTTGGGCGGGTGCATATAACTCTGCAATGCCTGTACATAGGCCTCAAAGGCTTCAATTCCTTTTTTGCTGATGCGGCAAATGGTTTGGGGATAGTTGTTGCTGAACTGCTTGGTGACCTCGATGTAACCGGCTTCTTTTAATTTGTTCACCTGTACGCTGAGGTTGCCGGCCGTGGCGTTGGTCTTCTCTTTCAGGAACGTGAACTCGGTTTCCTTTACGCTGATAAGGATGCTGATCACGGCGAGCCGCAACTGGGAATGTAATATGGGATCGAGTTCTTTAAAATCCATTTACAGCGTATTTGCTTTTACCGCCCTGCGATGCCTTGCCTGCAGCAACAACCCGGGAATGATGTAACCGATCAATACCGAACCGGCGGTGATCAACATATCATATTTAAAATCTTTGTTGATGAAAATGGCTACTGATCCCACCGCGTTTACAAAAGCCCCCAACATCAACGGCTTGAATTGCAAAGCGCCGCCCTGGATAAGCATGAGGAAGGCATAGATCATCAGGAAATAACCAAATCCTTCATTGGGACGAACGGCAATATTGATGGAAATAATGATGATGAGCAGGCACATCATAAAGCCGATATCAAACAGGCGCAACAGGTCGTCGATATAAGTGCGTACCGTTTTCTTTTTATCGCGGCGCAAGAGCTTCCAGGCGAACCATAATATGGCAATGCAACCAAACACATTCCAGCCCGTATAAATATCTCCTGCTTTAACGACGATGAGGATATAGGTGGTAAGAGAAGCACAAAAAATCATCAGCCCCCACAACAGCCAGCCGAGGCCATCATCGGTAACGCGGTGCCGGGCATTGCTGATCATGTTCTGTATCAGCGCCAGGCTCTTTTCTGTAGACAATTCTTCGGATGTTTTCATATCGACTGTTGCTTTTTAGCCCGGGCGCTCAGTAAATGACCGGGGATGATCCAGGCGGCGATCACGGCGCCGCACAATAATAGGTAATGAAATTCGAAAGGTACAAACACGCTCAGCGCAGCCAGCAACCCGCAGCAGGCGCCGCCGATCATCAGCGGGCGAAAGCGGATGATGCTACCCGAAATAACGGTGGGAATACCATACAACACCAGCAACACGGGGTTGATGAGGGTGAACACCTTGTTGGCGCTTAAAATAAAGATCAGCAGGAAGATGGCAACGGTAAAACTGATCCACACCACGGCTATGATGCCGCCGGTATAGGTTTCTACTTTTTCCTTCTTCTTCTTTTTGGCCAGGAAATACATTTGATATATAACCACCACCCAGGTAAGCATCCACACATAATTGCTTTTATCGGTATGGTAAAAATATTTTACCAGGAACTGTGTAAGGCAGCATACGAGAATGGTGTAGCCCCACAATAAATAAAGTGTACCGTTTTCGTTGAACTGATTCTTGGCCCGGTTGATCATGGATTCGATCAACTGCAACCCGTCCTGCCTCGAAAAATTTTCTGTTTGCATGGTTGTATATTTTATTTGCATTCCTGCATCAACTGTTCAATCCTTGCCTTGCCCCAGGTTGGGTGCAGTTCGCTTGCAGGTTTAAAGGCATTAACTTTTGCAAGTGCTGTATTCAATTCGGGCATGGCCGTGGCACAACCGCCACCAAAGGCTTCGGGCGTATATTTCAACGTTTGCCCTCTCAGCAGGTAAGGTCGCGGGTTGGTGGGATCCTGTTGCATGGCTTTGTCTATTTGACTACTGCTTTCTTCCCCGTATTCGGCATAGCGCGCCATGGGGTTCACCATCATGTGGCAGGTAGCGATCATGCTTTTGATACAGGATATTTCTGAATTGTTGGGCGATAAGGCATCGGCTTTTGCAATCAGTTCTGCGGCTTTGTTGGCAATGGCATCTACCTTGTTCTTGTCCGTTTCAAAAAAGCCATTGTTTACCTGGCAATAGGCCGCGTAATAAAAAGGCAGCCATTGATTTTTTTCCGCGTTGGCAATGCGTTCGAAATTATTGCCCACGGCCAGCAGGTTGGCAGGGTTTTTAAAACTGGTGTCCAGCGCCGCAATGTTGGCCTTCATGGCGGCCATGTATTTTTCGCTTTGCGCCATGGTAGTTGTGTAGATGAAGGCGATCATGGCCAGGAAGAATAACTTTTTCATATTAATGATGTTTACGATTGTTGTTGTTTATTTTTTAATTTCTCGTATTCCTTTTCCACTGAATTCGCTTCGGGGAAAACATAAGCGCCGGCAAAATGAAAACCCAGGCCGATGCCCCAACCCAGCGTGCTCCATATCGGCCACGGGTAACCGGAGTGGTGACTGTAACGTGCGGAGGTAAAATACCATATTCCCCAAAGAAAAGCATTTACAATTACATACGTAATGGCATGTGATTTAAAGCTGGCCCTTTTTTGCGCGATCTCCCAAATGGCCGGGTCTTTGCCTTCTGGTGCTGGTTGGTAGTTTGACATGTTGATTGTTTTTAAATATTAAAAGATGGCTATACTTTATAAGTTGTTGTTGATGGCGTCCTGCGTCCTGTCTACCCCAAAGCTCAGGAAGCAACCGATGAACACAAAGCGTTTACTCGTTGGCGTTACCGGCTCCTTTCTTTTCCCGTCGTTGGAATAATCGTAACTAAAAACCTGGTTCTGACCGAATACATTGTTGAGGCCCAATACCCATACCGCAAACACTTTCGGGTTCTTTTTACCAATACCCGGCAGGTAGTTCACGCTTAAGCTGGTGCTGTTATAATTGATCGTTTTGCCCTTGTCGCTGATCACGTATTTGTTCAGCCCGTTGTCGTAATTGATGCGGTAATAAGGCCGGCCGCTGGCAAAATTGTAACTGAGGTTGAACTGTGTTTTCCAGTTCGTCACGAATTTTTTAAACACGAAGGAAGCCGTGTGTTCCGCGGCAAAAGGCGGCACAATGGAAACCGGGTAATTGAGGTACTGTCTTTTTGTATCGAGGTAAGAATAGGAAACCCAGTAATCCACTTCCTTGATCGTTTTTTTATCTCTCCAGAATAGTTCAATGCCTTTCGCGTAACCGTAACCATTATTATTATCGGCCAGTTCGCGGCCGGTGCCGGGGTTAACGGCCGTCTGGTACAGGTCGCTGTATTTTTTGTAGAACAATTCGGTGCGGAACGTACGCTGGCTGCTGATCTTCTGGTATTGCAGGATATAATGCGCCGAGCGGGAATAATCCAGCGAATTGCTCATGGGCAAATATTTTCTTTCGGGGTTCTGGTAAAAGATGCCATAGGCGAAGGAAGCCTGGCTGTTGTCGCGGAACTTGTAGGCCAGCGAAACCCGCGGCGCGATATTCCATTTGTTTACGATGGCGGAATGCTCTACCCGGCTGCCGATCTTAGCGGCCAGGTCGTTGGTAAGGTAGATGTCTGTTTCAGCGAAGGCGGCAAACAAATCATCCTTTACCGTTTCGGAAAATCTGGTACCGTCGAATAAAGTGTAAGTGGAACGTTCATCACTGTGAAAATAATCCGCGCCAACGCGAACGGCACTCAGGCCTTTTAGTTTCTTTTCGAAAACGGTTCTTGCCTGTGCGTACCATGCCCTGGTGTGCAGGTCGAAATTTTTCAGCGCGTAAAAAACAGGACTGGTAATCACCTGCTTTTGGTTGTTCGCATCCAGCAGCTGGTTGCTGATGTCGTCCTTGTTGGTGCTGAAACTTGCACTGTTCATCATCTTCCACCCCTTGCCGATGTTTTCGCGCCAGCTAAGGTTCTGAAAAGTATTCAGGTTTTCCAGTGAAAAATCATTCTTTAACGCCGATGAATCGATGTCGGCTTTGCGAAAACTGGTTTGGTTACCGCTCACGTACCCGTAATATTTAATGATGCCGTTTTTTGTCCGGATGCGGAAATTCGCGTCGCCCTGGTTCACCACGGGTACCCGGTAAAAATCCTGCTTTTGTTTGATCACGTTGAAGGCCAGCCACAGGTTGGTATAATTATAAGAGATGCCCCAGGACGATCTTTTATTCTTCGCCAGCTTTTGAATGCCGCCGCCCACGCCCACCACCGAAATACCCAGGTCGGCCTCCGTTCTTTCCGGCAGGTCCTTGCTTTCGAGGATAAGTGCGGCGGAAAGTGCCTGCCCGTACAAGGCCGAGTACCCCCCCGTGCTGAAAATGGTGCCTTTAAAAAGAAAGGGATTGAAGCGGCCGCGGGTGGCGATGCCGGGCGTGCTGCTGTAAAAAAAGTTGTTGACCAGGTTGCCATCCATGTAGATCTTGCTTTCCGTGGCTGAACCGCCTCTCACGAACAAACCCTCGCTTTCACCCACCTGTTGGGTGCCGGGGAGGGATTTAAGGGCGCTGGTGATGTCGCCGTTGGCGCTTGGCGTGGTTACGATGTCGATATCCGTCAAAACCGCGCCTTTTTTCTTGTCGCTCGCCTCGAAAGAACCTGCCGAAATGATCACCGCCCGCATTTCTGTAATTTCTTCCTTCAAAGCAAGATTGAGGGTAACCGGCTGATCAGATATATTAATTCTTTCTTCTATGGTTTTGTAACCAATGATCGTGACTTCTATGAGTTGTTCACCCTTTTCCGTAGTGCCGAAGCTGTAGTTACCCAGCGAGTCACTCGTCGTCCCATCGTAACTATTTTTAATATTAACGCTTGCCCCGGCTACCGGCCTGTTCTTGTTATCCACCAGCTTACCGGTTATTTTCACCTGTGCCTGGAGGGCAAAAGTAAAGCAGATCAGCAGGCTTGTAACGATACATTTCATTTTCCTTAATTTGACGCAAACGTAAAGTAGTTTATTTTATAAACCAAATTATTTTTGAGTAAAATTTTATTTTTCCCGGTGATCCATAACTTATTTCCTATTTTTTAAATCACTCTAAACTACTGGTTATTAGGTATTTATTAGCTTATTACCTCGGCCATGCCTGTTCGCCCGGACCGGTTGAAACTTATTAACATCACCTAAAATTTATTTTTTTATGTGGGGTAAAATTGTACTTTAGCAATAGAATTTAATGGGTTAGTAAGTACAAAGGGCTGTCAGTAATGACGGTCCTTTTACTTTTAAGCAATTCCATTTTCATAAATCTCTTCTTATTTTTTTCATCTTCTATTTTATAGTTTTCCACTTTTTGTTTTTTAATCCGCTTTCTTTTTTGCGCAACAGGTTCCTGTAATTTTCATTCTTCCTAATTCGTAGTTTTGATTCATGAGTAAAACGAAGTCGGCTTTCTTTTGTCAGAATTGTGGATATGAAAGCGCCAAGTGGTTGGGTAAATGTCCTTCCTGTAATGAGTGGAATACTTTTGTTGAAGAAGTGATCGTAAAAGGCACCGACAAAAAAGTAAAAGACGAATGGGAAGATTTTAAAGGCAAGGGTCACCGCGAAAAAACAATTGCGCTGAATGAAGTCAGCAGCGCCGAAGAAAAAAGGATCGTAACCCAGGATGCGGAACTCAACCGCGTGCTCGGCGGCGGCATTGTTGCCGGCAGCATTGTACTGGTTGCGGGCGAACCGGGCATCGGCAAATCAACTTTATTTTTACAGGATGCTCTGCAACTGAAAGACATCGTTACCTTATATATAAGTGGCGAAGAAAGTGAACAGCAGATCAAGATGCGGGCGGACCGGCTCGGTATCAGCAACGAAAATTTTTACCTCCTTACCGAAACCAATACGCAAACGATCTTCAAGGAAATAAAAAAACTGAAGCCGCAGTTGCTCATCGTGGATTCTATTCAAACCCTGCAATCGCCTTTCGTGGAAAGCGGCCCCGGCAGCATCAGCCAGATCCGCGAGTCCGCCGCCGAACTGCAACGCTTTGCCAAAGAAACGGGTACGCCGGTTTTCCTCATTGGCCACATTACCAAAGACGGCAACATCGCCGGGCCGAAGATCCTGGAGCATATGGTAGATACGGTGCTGCAGTTCGAAGGCGACCGCAACTATACCTACCGCATTCTCCGCACCATCAAAAACCGTTTCGGTTCTACCGCTGAACTCGGCATTTACGAAATGACGGGCGTGGGTATGCGCATGGTGAGCAATCCATCCGAAATACTCATCACGCAAAAGGAAGACCAGCTCAGCGGCATCGCCATCGCCGCCACCATCGAAGGTATGCGCCCATTGCTGATAGAAGGACAGGCGCTGGTAACGCAAAGTGTTTATGGCACACCGCAGCGCACGGTAACCGGTTTCGATCTGCGCCGCTTGCAATTATTACTCGCCGTACTCGAAAAAAGAGGCGGCTTCCATTTCGGTACCAAGGATGTTTTTGTGAACATTGCCGGCGGTTTAAAGGTAGAAGATCCTTCGCTCGACCTGGCCATCGTAACCGCCCTGCTCAGCAGTTACGAAGATGTTGCCGTCAATCACTTGTATTGCTTCGCCGGTGAAGTGGGATTGAGCGGCGAGATCAGGGCCGTGAACCGCATCGAACAACGCATTGCCGAAGCGGAAAAACTCGGCTTCGAAAAGATCATCGTGAGTAAATACAACGCCAAATCCTTAAGCAAATTAAAATTCGATATTGAAGTGGTGCCGATGGGGAAGGTAGAGGAATTGTACCAGTATCTTTTTTAAATGGGGTTGAAGATTGTTGAAAATAGTTGAAGGATTGAAGGAGGGGTTTAGGGGTTAGAGGTTTAGAAGTTTAGGGTTTAGATGGTCTAGCTTGATGGTGCCGCTGCCTGGTCTTTAACCTGCAGCGTTGGTTGAATAAGGTTTAGGGGTTAGGGTTTTTAGTGTTTAGAAAATTTAGCAGCACCCTTTAAATTAAATGTTCCAATCAGGGTAATCCTTTAATCAGGCAAATCACAGTTCAGACAGGAGAAAAAAAGCATTTCCCCTGGTTGTATTTCCCCTTTCTATTCCACCATTGCATTCTACATTTAAGCATGCAATTCTTTAAAAACATCATCGCCGATACGGTACATTTATTTTACCCGCACCTCTGCAGCGGTTGCGGCTCAGATGGGTTGGAAGACGGCAACCTGCTTTGTCTTCGTTGCCTGCAGGAGCTGCCGCATACACGCTTTGCGCAACACGCCAACAACCCGGTGGAAAAATATTTCTGGGGCCGGCTGCCGTTACAGGCTGCGCACAGCGAATTTTATTTTGCCAAAGAATCTTTGCTGCAGCACCTCATCCATCGTTTAAAATACAAGGGCGACCAGGAACTGGGAATGTACCTCGGTGAAATAATGGCTAAAAGTTTAATGAACTCGCACCGCTTCGGCAATATCGATGGATTGATCCCTTTGCCCATGTTCCCCGACAAGGAAAGAAAGCGCGGTTACAACCAGGCCACGGTCATCTGCAAGGGTATGTCGCCCGTGATGAACCTGCCCGTTATCCATAACAATGTCATCCGCCGCCATGCCACCGAAACGCAAACGCGCAAGCACCGCACCGAGCGGTGGGACAATGCATCGGGCAGTTTTATGATCAGTCAACCCGCGCAATTGATGGGTAAACACTGGCTGCTGGTAGACGACGTGATCACCACCGGCGCTACGCTGGAAGCATGCGGGCAAATGATGGTACAGGTTCCCGGCATTAAACTAAGCATCGCCACCCTCGCGCTGGCGGGCAAATAATTTGTGATTTGCAACGGGTAGTTTACATTTGAAGGATGAAAAAGAAAGCGACCGCTATCGAATTAAAGATCATCACCGGCTTTCTTTTATCGTGTGTGTTTTTCAGCGCCTGTAAAAAGGATTCTTTTATCGAAAGCGCCCAGGCTTTATTAAGTACGTCTGCCGATACATTAAAATACGATACAGTTTTCACCAGCACCGGTTCGGTCACCAAATCTTTCAAGATTTTCAACAACAACGATCAGAAACTAAGACTGGGCAAAGTAAAGCTGATGGGCGGCGCCGCTTCTGCCTATAAAATGAACGTGGATGGCACGGCCACCACCGAAGCCAGTAATATAGAGATTGCCGCCAACGACAGTATTTATGTATTCGTTTCCGTAACGGTAAATCCCAATGCCGCCAACCTGCCTTTTATTGTGAGCGACAGTATCCTGATCAATTACAACGGCAACAACCGCTACGTGCAGTTGCAAGCCTTCGGGCAGAACGCCAACTTCCTCCGCAACCGCGTGCTCACCGGCAACGTGGTTTGGAACAATACCTTGCCGTACGTGATCCTGGGATCGATAAGGGTAGATACAACCGCTACCCTCACCATCCAGCCCGGCTGCAGGATATACTCCCATGCCGACGCGCCTTTTATCGTGGATGGTACGCTGATCGTGAACGGCACGAA
>Ga0247806_10000485_pt1 | contig 24889 bp, 27 predicted proteins | sample UWRJL059202B1_FD_179935 | JGI IMG/M metagenome (GOLD analysis project Ga0247806, IMG submission 179935) | Plant litter microbial communities from Arlington Agricultural Research Station in Wisconsin, United States - UWRJ-L059-202B-1 | ecosystem: Environmental > Terrestrial > Plant litter >... | reverse complement strand
GCTTGCCAGAACATGTTGAAGATAAAGATATTTTTGAGCGTTTATATGCTGTACGATTAGATCAAATCCGTAAACAGGAAGATGCAAGAAATTTATTAGAAGGTCTGGATCATCAAAACCTTTTAAGCGAAGATATTTTGTTCGATATACCTAGTAACATTAGCGATGAGGAATTACTCGACCAGCTTGGCGTAAATGATGATAAAGAGGATTCGATAACAAATCTAAAACATGTACAAACCCGCGCAGAGCGAAAAGCAGCCGAAGAGGTAGCTAATCGTACAATCTGTCAGGATTTCGAAAAGTTTAAACCTTTGTTTAATAGGGTAGTAAAGGAAATTGAGGAGAAATCGAGAAAGACCGTTCAATTCAGAAAAGATGCCGGTTTCACTAAAACATCTTTAAAAGAAGGGCAATTTATCATTGTAGGAGGCCAAATATCTTATATAGCTGAGATTGGAGAGACCATAAAGGCACCAAATGGTGATGATGATGCCCGCCTACGTGTTATTTACATTAACGGTACAGAAAGTAATATCCTTTTACGGTCTCTTATACGCGCAATGTACAAAGATGAAACGAGCAGATTTATAACTGATCCCTATATTGGGCCACTATTCTCAGGGGACTACGATGTGGATGATATTGCTAGTGGAACGATTTATGTCCTACGAAGTCTTTCCGACCACCCAATAGTAGCTGATAATCGTAGCATAGTGCACAAAATTGGTGTAACGGGAGGAGAGCTTAAGCAGCGTTTGGGCAATGTAAAATATGATCCAACCTTTCTGATGGCTGATGTAGAAGTTGTAGCAACCTATAAATTGGCAAATGTTAACAGGACGAAGTTGGAGAAAATTTTCCATAAATTTCTCAGTCCAGCAAAATTGCAGATACAGGTAAAAGATCGTTTCGGCAAGCATGTTAATGCCCAAGAGTGGTTTTTAGTTCCGATTTTCATTATTGATGAAATGGTAGAACGCATAAAAGATGGCTCTATCGAAACCTATCATTACGATCCGGTTGCAGTAAAATTGATCAAAACTTAAATATTTAATATTTGAGTTCTATAAGTTGATATTATTATGGCAAATAAACATGAAAGCATATACGAGCATTTAAGCAGTATTACGGGGCTCAAATTCAAAGCGCATCTTAAAGGTACGGACATACAGTTTAAAGATCTTTATAAGATGCATAATCTTACTTCAGGAATTGAAGACTATTTGGTTCTTATTGAAGGTAGCAAGTCTTTTCGCTTTACTAACCTGGATGGTTTTATTGATGAGATGATATTTCTTGTAAAAGATTTGATAGGTGAACTCAATAATGAATTCAGAGAGCTCAACAGAAGACAAGAGAATGACGCCATAGTGGATGAGGTAGCGATGTTTGAGCGGCACGAATATATTGGGTATACTGGGGAACGTCTTTTGAAGTTATTGAATGTACTGCGAGAAAAACGGAAGAACCAATAATTATGCTGATATAAGTGAAACTAAGTTCAATATAAGTATAATCACGCCGTCACCCATTTTTTATTACATATACTTCCATCTCATCTCACTTTTATAACTTTTCCAATTCCTCCACAAAATACCCCGGCGGCATTCCCGTACTTTTCTTAAAGGCCGTCACAAAATGCTGTGCTGTGCTAAACCCTGCCTCCTCGGCTAATGCGCTATTCGTATATCTTCGAAGCTTCGGGTCATCCCTCAGCTTCCGCACGATGTAATCCACCCTTAAATCATTTATATATGCAATAAAGTTTTTGCCACGGTGATCATGTATCACCCTGGACAGGTACTTATAGTTGGTATCGAAAGACTCAGCAAGCCTATTTACGGTCAGGTCCTTTTTCCGGAAACCATCCTTATGCTCAAACTGCTGCAACTTAGCTAGAATTCCATCAGATACTTCGGAGCGTAGCCCGGGAACCGGTGCTTTTTCGGCGGCTGCAGCAGGCCGGGCATCCCGCATCAGCGCTTCAAACCTTTTCCTGTACACCCTTTTTGTCGTAAACTGGCGGTACGCAAAATAAGCAACAAGTAATGCCAGCACTAAAATTATAATCTTAAAAAGGTGGATGTACCACTCTTTTTCCGACAGGTCTTTATATATCCTGTTTTTCTCGTTCAAAAGTTCCCGTGTGTCATATTCTTTGTGCACCTTTTGCGAAAGATACTTGTACTGGTTATCCAGCACACTGTCAACTGTAAGCAATTTATTTATATAATGCAGCTCAGTCCGGAGTGCCCCGATATTTTTATAATGATTAATTAAGAGCTCATAATTCTCGCGCAGGTCGGGCCTAATGTATCCTTTACGGTTAAAGATTGTATCGACCCTCTTGAAGTATGGCAGTGCGGCAAGTGTGTCACCAAGGCCGAGATAGCTTTTGCCGAGATAAAAGTATCCGACCGCCTCATTTGAAAAGTCCCCCTGCCCGATAATTTCCGGGATGGCATAGTCCAGCCGTCTGATTGCCTGCCGGTACTGTTTCAGAAAATAGTTATTGATTCCTTCAGAATGTTCGATATTCGGGACTAATTCAGGAATCCCTAACCTTGCACTCTCCTGTAAAGCCAGCCTGTTGAGCTCGCTTGACTTCCCCATGTTTCCTATGCCATTATAGCAAACCCCCAAAGCATGCAGCGACTTGAGATAGGGCAGGGGATGGTCTCTGTAGAAGAATGTACGGCATTCGCTAAACAGTGCTATCGCCTCGTTGTAATACCCCAGATAAAGCTTGATGAGCCCAATGTGATATTTGACTTTGTACTTCAGATACATATCATCCGTGTTTACCAGACTCTCGTTGGCAAGCAGGTAATTGTCCAGTGCCAGGCTGTGTTTTTTCTGCTGGTAGAACAGTATTCCCTTAGTGAGGTAGGCAGATCCAATAACATTATTGTCGCGCGATTTTTTAGCTGCCACAACCATATTGTTCGCATAGCGTAGCCTGTCATTATCGGCTGCTTCATGAAGCATCTCCTTATAAGCGTTTGCAGTTTCTTCCCAGTTCATTTCCTGCTGCGCTTTTGCCAGGTAAGCATCCAGGTACGCCCATACTTTTTCACTGCCCCGATAAATGTCTATCTGGCTCAGAAGCTGGTCATAAGTTGTGCCGGGCTCTGCCAATGCTGTGTCCTGGCCCTGAACGCCGGTGAAGCTTATAAGGAAAATAAAAATTGCAGCTACAATTTTGTTATTCATTTCGATGGTTTTAAGTAAAGAAAACGCATCAGCAAAATTCAATCTTCGGGGGATTGGGATATGCGTACTATAAATTTACTTTAAAGGGATGTTTAGTGATGTTTTTATAACATAAAATTATAATGTGGAATTCCGGAATTGCACAGAATCAATGCAGGAATGCCATAAGTGAACAGTTGTCCAGCTTGCCGGGACACAATAGCTTTGGCATTGAATTCAAGATGTAGGGAGCCGTGAAAAAGCCTCCTGGTTCTAATCCCCGGGTGAATGGAACTGAAGAAAATTCAGTATCATTTAATTATTCCAACATGAAGACTTACTTATACCAGTCACTAATTTTCATGAGCCTCTGCTCATGCTCGACCGACACGCCTGAGGTAACTGCAGGCGCATGGGAGCAGAACGCGGCAAGATTTGCATATAAATCAGGAAATAGCCCGGCTAACCCAGCTAATCCATATGATTCCACAGGGATTTTGGTTGATGCCCTATTAGACGATTATCATTTATTACCTGAGGGCAAGAGGTCCCTGGCACAGGTGATCGAACTTACTGAAAGCCTTGGAACGGCGCACGAAGAATTTCAGGCTTTGCTGCCTGATAATTACCAGGCGCCGGAAGCCGGAATTGTTGCGCAAATCCTGGATAACCCGAACCCTGACTTCACCGTGGGTACCGATTATTCCGCGAAGGGCAAAGAACACCTGCGATCCATAGCCCTAGAACTGCAAATCCTGAAACTGGCAGATGCCCCTTATCATGATGTCCTTGACTATTTTATTGAGATTGAAGGTGAAATTCTAGCAGATAACCTGTCAGAGCAGGAAAAGGAGGCATTACTTATCACCGCCTCAGCACTCCGCTATGCCCTGTACAATGATACCAAGAAGCCCAAGAGGGACCGCGACTGGGAATGGTCAACAGCAAATGTGGCCGCGACAAGCAGTGGCTCGATTGAAAATATACCTGATGCAATTCTCTTATGTGTCGTATCCAAAGTATATGAACCATAAATCCTGTAAAACCTGAAAAGAAATTTTCAGGTTTTGCTTTTTAGCGTATGGAAGATTTAAAGTTTACTACGAAACAGCCCGAGAAGGATAAAGGTCTGGAGATAGCTAGCCTCAAATTGGAGCAGCACGTGGACATATTGCTGTATGATACTAATGCTGCAGGCTACATTATCCTTTACGTGTCAGAAGGAAGCCTGAAGATTGACATCGTTGCTGAAAAATACTTGCTTCTTTCGCATGACCTTCTACTGATCAAAGGCCCTGTAATGGTAAGTTGTGAATGCTGTACTGAAACGGTGAGTATTTGGCGGCTTTTCTTTCGCCCTGATTATTTACAGGATGCAGTACTGCCGATAAACGCGTCGCTTTATACATGCCTTGAGGAAAAAGGCTTTAACAGCCTGAATGTCCGTGTGCATGATTTTAAGACAATGGACGGCCTATTCCATCTGATTTTGAAACATCGGTATTCCGGTGAGCAGCACTACTCCGGGGACATCTGCCGCATTTGTTTTAATATAGTGCTTCACATCGTAAATAGCAGCATTGTCGGGGAATTTCCTTCAGCCGGACAATTCGGCCGCGCGGCTTCATTTATTTCCCGCTTCCTATTTCTTGTAAAGACACACATTTACCAGCAGCACACGGTAAAATTTTATGCTGATGCTTTATGCGTTACACAGGGTCACCTTGCACGTGTATTAAAAGAGAACGGCAGCAGGAATCCCAAGCAGATCATTGAAACGGCCCTTGCTGATGCCGCGAAACGCCTCTTGGAAGATCCTGCAGTACCCATATACGTGATTTCCGACATGCTCAATTTCAGCAGTGCATCTTCATTTACAAATTTTTTTAGGCGGCAAACCCAAATGACTCCCACAGAATATCGGAGTTTGCTAACGCGGAACAATTTCTAATCAGTAAAATTATGGTACAGAAATATCCCTTAGAGTGGCTGGATTCCCTGATATCACTTACGCTGAATCCCCAAAAGATATACTTCCAGGACCTTACCAAAGACGATATTCAAGGCCTTTCCGAAAAAGCTGTTATCGAGGTGGTTCAAATACAGTCGGAATTGAAGAACCAAGTCTTCTCACTTCACAAAGAAAACCAGATAAGGCTGCTGGTTCAAAAATACCATTCCGCACTAATATTCCTGTTGGATACTGTCATCTCCTACCAACAGGATATCGCATTTGCTAAATCGGATTACAGCAACCTTGCTAAGGTACTGGTATCCTGCCTGGATGAGTTGCTGTTCTTTATCGAGGCCCGCTTTGCAAATTTTCTGAGCCTTGAAGAACGCGTTCCCCTCACATACCTGGAAATCTCAAGAAAAGAGCTTAAGCTGAAACTGGGCCGCCTCCAAAAGAAGCTGATCGCAGATGTGGCAGACCCCTCTTTTACATCAATAGTGCTTGAAAACCTTTACAAATTTATACATCATAAAAAAAGTGAAACGGTCAGTTTCCGGGAACTGCTTTATAGAAAAGAACTTGTTCAAAAGCTTGGAACACTGCGGGACAGTAAAAATCAGACAAGCATTTACAATGCCCTGAACGAGCTGCTGGTTTACATGAACTTCAACAGCAGGGGCTATATCAATTACTTCACAAAAACGATAGCAGACAAGATCAACCTGCTGCAGACCAAGGCTGAACGGATCGACAGCCTACATTTCCATTACAAGGAATTTCGCCAGATGCAATGCCACCAGCGTATGATATTGTACCCTCAGCACGAAAGCCTTAAAGCAATCCTCAGCGAATGGTTCGAACAGGAAATCGCTTACGTAGAAAAAACCATCCATTTGGCCGACCACCCCGTCAAAGAATTAAAGAAGTCCAGTGTAGGCCAATTTAAAGTAAGCGAGAAGATCATGGTCAACCTTTCAACTGACCAGATCGCCCTCATACTCCGGGCAGCGGATGAGGCCAGGATGCTGCAGGCCCGCTCTATGAGTGAGGTGTTCAAAAAAGTTGTCCCTTTCCTTTCAACTCCCAGCAAAGAAGAGCTCTCGTATGATTCCGTGCGAAGCAAGTCGTACAGCGCTGAGGACCGTGATAAGCAGACAGCTATAGCAGCACTTGAAAAACTAATATTGAAAATCAAGAGCTACTGACTTTTAGGGTACAACTATGGGTACAGCTTTAAGTTGTACTTTTTGCGCTTTGCCTCGAATTGTTTCTTTGTCCTGCAACTCTATACCGGGCTTACCGGTTTTCAAAGAATGTAGAACTTAAAGCGAACAATTATGATTACAAACATCTCATGGGCTACCTACTACTACACGTTGGCCCTCGTACTGCTCCTGTGGTATCTTTATGTAGGATTTCGTTATTTCCGTACCGAGATCGGCAAGGCAGCAGGTTTGACTGCGGGAAAGCCCCTGCAGTGGGACGCACCATCGGCCGAAAAACAGACTGCCGTAGCCGAAGCAGCACCCAACGTAGCTGCAAAAGGTATTTTCGAAGAGAATTCCTTCAATGATTTTGAAATTATTGAGGAACTTGTCGACAGGGTAAAAGCCCTAATTACAGAATCGATAGAGCATGAAGCTCCGAAACAATCTTTCCTATCCACCCTCCATCACATTTTAAAAGACTACCCTGCACTGCAGCATTCCCAATTCAGGCCTTCAGTAAATGAATTTATAATCACCGAAAGTGAAGCCCAGGGAATGGAAGCGCCCAGCGTGGAAGAGATTGAACAGGCCTGGAGGGCATAAAAGTATTTCAGCGGAGGCCCGAATCCTGTACATCCCAGTGGAGAGAGATACGTGACAGAAGGAGGGGAGTGCAACAGCGTACGGCTTCCGCTTTTTAAAATCTAAACTAAATCCCATGAAAAATAAGAATTACAATAAAAAGGCATGGCTACAAGGTATTTGTGCAATCCTAATCATAAGCCTGATTCCACAAACTGCTATTGCGCAGGATGGCATCGCCGGTATTAACGAGGCCAACCAGCAGGTGAGGAGTTACTTCGATGCCGGCACCGACCTTATGTATGCCGTTGGGGCCATCTTAGGCCTGATAGGCGCTGTAAAAGTATACCAGAAATGGAATGCCGGTGATCCGGATACCGGCAAGGTAGCAGCCGCATGGTTCGGCAGCTGTGTTTTCCTTGTGGTAGTGGCGACGGTCATCCAATCCTTTTTTGGGGTATAAGCCATGGCAAACAGTATCTACAAAGTAAACAAGGGAATTAATCAAAGCATTGAATTCAAGGGCCTCAAATCACAGTATATCTGGTACCTCGGTGGTGGCGTCATTGTGCTAATGGTCCTTTTTGCTGTAATGTACATCGCAGGCCTGCCGCCCTTACTATGTGTCGGCATCATCGGTGCAGCGGGTACCCTAATGGTAGTGAAGATCTACAGGATGAGCCATAAGTACGGTGAGTACGGCATGATGAAAGCCCTTGCCTCCCGCCAGTTGCCCACTTCCGTACGCTGGCATAGCAGGCGCATATTTACAAACGCAACAAAAAAAGCTGACCATGGAGAAAAGACTTGAAGAAATATTGCCAATCATGGACATTGAAAACGGTTGCATCCTCTCCATGCAGGGTGATGCAACATTAGCTTATAAGGTAGAACTCCCAGAGCTATTTACGCTTTCCGACCAGGAATACGAAGCCTTTCACCAGACCTGGCTGAAGGCTGTCAAACTGTTGCCGAAGCATACCGTGCTTTACAAGCAGGACTGGTTTTTGGAGAAAGGTTACAGGCCTGATTTTTCCAAAGAAGACACAAGCTTCCTCACGCGAAGCAGTGAGCTTTTCTTCAATGAACGGCCATTCCTTGACCATACCTGTTACCTCTTCCTAACCAAAAAACCGCTGGGGCGTAAAGCGACCACCTCTTTATTCTCCAGCTTACTACGCAGTTCCATAGTCCCGAAAGGAATGATGGGCGCAACCGCGCTCCAGGATTTCAGGGATGCGGCGGGGCAGTTCACGAGGGTAATGGAGGACAGCGGCTTCGTGAAATTTACGCAGCTCCGTGATGAGCAGCTGTACAGCATTACCGGACGTACCGGCGTAATTGAGCAATATTGCAGCTTATCCCACAATGACGGCGCCACAATGTTCGGGGATATCGTTTTTAAGGACGGCATAACGATTAACGGTAAGCATGCGCAACTCTATACCCTTGCTGATGCAGAAGACCTTCCTGCAATGTGCGGTTCAAGGATAAACTTTGACAGGTATTCCACTGACAAGACCAAATTCAGCATAGGCTTCGCATCCTCGCTGGGGCAACTGCTTTCCTGCAATCACGTGTACAGCCAGTACATATTCATAGAAGACCCTACAAAGACATTGCAGCGAATGGAAAGCAAACGGCTGAGGCTGCAATCGCTTTCCGCTTACAGCAGGGCCAACCTTATTGCCAGGGATTCCACAAATGATTTCCTGAATGAGGCAGTGAGCCAGCAAAGGCTGCCCATACGGGCGCACTTTAATGTACTTGTATGGTCGGAGCAGAAGGATGACCTGAAAGACCTTAAGAATAAAGTATCATCCGCTTTGGCCCAGATGGATGCTACGGCAAAACAGGAAACCGTGGGAGCCCCGCAAATCTATTGGGCAGGGATACCCGGAAATGCCGCCGATTTTCCCATGAATGACACATTTGACAGCTTTGCCGAGCAGGCCACGTGCTTCCTGAACCTGGAAACTTCCTACCGCTCATCGACCAGCCCCGTGGGTATACGGCTGGGTGACAGGCTCACAGGAAAGCCTGTGCATGTAGATATTAGTGATGAGCCTGTAGCAAAAGGCATCTGCACCAACAGGAACAAGTTTATACTGGGCCCGTCAGGGAGCGGAAAGTCCTTTTTCACCAATCATATGGTACGCAGCTATTATGAGCAGGGAACGCATGTGGTCCTTGTAGACGTTGGTCACAGCTACAAAGGGCTGTGCGATATGGTGAACGGGTATTACTTCACTTATGAAGAAAGCAACCCTATCCGGTTCAACCCTTTCTACATTCCCGAAGGTGACCGGCTAGATACTGAGAAGAAAGAAAGCATCAAGACATTACTGCTTGCACTTTGGAAAAAAGATGATGAGAGTTTTAACCGAAGCGAGTACGTGGCCCTGTCCAATGCCCTGCAGCTGTATTACGAAAAGCTGGACAAGCGGCCGGAACTTTTTCCCTGCTTCAATACGTTTTATGACTTCCTCAAAGATGATTTTGTAGTGGTACTCGAGGGGGACAAGGTTAAGGAAAAAGATTTTGACATTAACAACTTCCTGTATGTACTGCGCCCGTACTACAAAGGCGGTGAATTCGATTACCTGCTCAATGCCACCGGCAATTTAGAATTGCTGAAAGAGCGCTTTATCGTCTTTGAGCTTGACAATATTAAAGACCATCCCATACTTTTCCCGGTGGTGACCATTATCATTATGGAGGTCTTCATCAGCAAGATGCGTAAGCTGAAAGGCATCCGTAAAATGATACTGATTGAAGAAGCCTGGAAAGCTATTGCTAAAGAAGGTATGGCAGAATACATAAAGTATTTATTTAAGACGGTACGGAAATTTTTTGGGGAAGCAATAGTGGTAACGCAGGAAGTTGAAGATATCATTTCCTCGCCTGTGGTGAAGCAGGCCATCATCAATAACAGCGATTGCAAGATATTGCTGGATCAAAGCAAGTACCAGAACAAATTTGAGCAAATACAGGAACTTTTAGGCCTCACCGAAAAGGAAAAGGCATTGGTGCTCTCGGTAAATAAGGCAAACGACCCACTGAAGAAATACAAGGAGGTATTCATATCACTGGGGGGTACGCTCTCTAAAGTGTATCGTACAGAGGTCTCCCTTGAGGAATACCTGGCCTACACTACCGAGGAAAGTGAGAAGGTAAAAGTGCAGGCCTATGCCGCGCGCTTCGATGGTGATATCCGTAAGGGCATTGCTGCCCTTGCAAAGGACATACGAGATGAACAATACAGCAAAAGCTTATGAAACTAAAAAAAACTATTGCAGCAGTGCTGGTATGCCTGCTGCTTGCCAGCCCAGTTGAGGCTGCGCCTGCTGCATCTGCAGAGCCCGCAGCTGTACCTATCCTCGGGCTTGTAAAAGAAGCTATAAAGAAGGCTATCAAGGCAATTGACCTTAGGATACAGCGGCTACAAAACAAGACCATCTGGTTGCAGAATGCGCAAAAGGAAATCGAAAACACTTTGTCCAAGCTGAAACTGGACGAGATATCTAGCTGGGTGGAAAAACAGCGCGACCTGTTCAGGGACTATTACGAGGAACTAATGAAAGTCAAGGCTGCCATCAGCTATTATAAGAGGATCCGCGAAGTAACAGAAAAACAGGTGCGGCTTGTTGAGGAATACCAAAGAATCTGGCCGGTACTGCAACAGGACGACCATTTTAACCCCGATGAGCTGGAGTATATGCAGAAAGCCTATTCCGGCATTATTGCTGAAAGCCTGGATAATATTGACCAAATATTCCTCATCCTCGAATCCTTTACCCTTCAAATGGGCGACGCGGAAAGACTGGAACTCATCAACGCAGCAGCAGATAGGATCGATCAGACCTACGACGACCTTATGCGCTTCAACAGGCAAAATGTGATGCTCAGCATGCAGCGCGCCAAGACCAAGCATGACATTGACAGGATACGGCTAATTTACGGCATGCCACAATAACCGGGATTATGAAAAAGCTGATAATTCTACTCCTGATGGCATTCAGCGTCAATGCCTCAGGCCAGTCCAAACAGGTCAAGGCCCTGCTCCAGCAAATTTCGGCGCTTAAAACTTACAGTGGTTATATTGTCAAAGGATACAGAATCGTACAAAAAGGATTGACTACAATCGGCGAGCTGAAAAACGGTGAGCTCAACCTGCACAAATCGTTTTACGATGCGCTTGCAATAGTAAACCCTAAAGTCAATAATTATGTCCGAGTCCCCGAGATAGCAGAATTGCTGGCAGGCATCATCAATGAAAGAGAACAGGCTGTAACTATAGTGGCAACTGGCCAGTTCACTCTCCAGGAAAAGCAATATGTCGATAGGGTCGCCGGTCGACTATCCGATGACTGCGACACACAGCTTGAGCTTCTACACAAGCTCCTTACCGACAACGAGTTTGAGATGGACGACGCAGGGCGCTTGAAAAGGATCGACCAGATCTACCGGGAAGTGAGCGACAACCATGCTTTTGCCAGGGATTTTAAACAACAGTTGCAATTGCTGTCAGCTGTCCGGGAACGAGAGCAACGCGACATTAACCAGAGCAGGGAATTAAATGCAATACCTACACCACCATGAAAAAGATACTTTTTACACTATTGCTGTCATTAGTGCTGCTGCTTCCCTCGGGCGCATCGGCCCAGATGCAAGAACTCCAGCAACTCGCGCTCAATATTGAGAAGCTAGCACAGTTCAGGTCAATCCTGAAGCAAATGAAGCAGGGTTATGAAATCCTTTCCAAGGGATACAATACTATCAAGGATCTGTCGGAAGGGAATTTCAGCCTTCACCAGACTTTTCTTGACGCCCTATTACAAGTCAGCCCCGCAGTACGAAATTACAAAAGGGTAGGGGATATCATCGATCAGCAGATGACGCTGGTGCGTGAGTACCAAAGAGCGAAGCAACGCTTTAGCGCGAGCGGCATGTTTAACCAGAATGAGCTTTCGTACATGGGCCATGTCTATGATAAGCTGCTGAAGCAAAGCCTGCGGAACCTCGATGAACTGACTGCGATACTGACAGCAAACAGGCTGCGGATGTCAGACGATGAGCGCCTTGCAGAAATCGACAGGATTTATGCGGATATGCAGGATAAGCTGCTGTTCCTTAGGATGTATAATAATGAAGCAACCCTGCTGTCCCTCCAGCGTGCAAAGGAAACTGGGGATGTCAATGCCATGCGCCTATTGTCCAACGTCAACCCTTAAAGCTACAACTATGCCGAGATTAATAACAACATTACTTTTTGCCGCTGTGCTACTGCTGCCTGCGGGCACCTACGCACAGTCGCTCGCAGATGAAATGGGGAGCCTCCATGTCGTACTGGAGCAGCTTTATGATGAGATGATGCCGCTCTGCAGCAACCTTATTGGCGTTGCGCAAGGCATCGCGGGATTTGGCGCACTCTGGTATATTGCATCAAGGGTCTGGCGGCACCTGGCCAATGCGGAGCCTATTGATTTTTATCCACTTTTCCGGCCGTTTGTAATTGGCTTCTGCATCATGATCTTCCCGTCGGTACTAACGCTAATTAATGGAGTGATGAAGCCGACCGTCACGGCTACCGGCGCGATGGTTGAGGATTCCAATAAGGCAATCGAAGTATTGCTAAAGCAAAAAGAGGAGGCCATAAAGACCACAGATGCCTGGCAGATGTATGTAGGAGAAGATGGTTCGGGCGACAGGGACCGCTGGTACAAATATACCCATGACGACCAGGATCCTTCCGGTGAAGGGCTAATAGAGGGTATTGGCAATGATGTAAAATTCGCAATGGCCAAGGCTTCCTATAGCTTCAGGAATTCGGTCAAGGAATGGATGAGCGAGGTGCTTCGCGTCCTTTTTGAGGCAGCCTCGCTGTGTATCGATACGTTGCGGACTTTCCAGCTCGTCGTACTGTCGATCCTCGGCCCATTTGTTTTCGGTATTTCGGTCTTCGACGGTTTCCAACACACCCTGACCGTCTGGCTCGCCCGTTACATCAATATCTTTCTGTGGCTCCCTGTCGCCAATATTTTTGGGAGCATCATCGGAAAAATACAGGAGAAAATGCTGCTGGTAGATATTGCACAGGTCAACGATTACGGCGATACCTTTTTCAGCAGGACCGATATGGCCTACCTGGTCTTTATGATCATAGGAATCATAGGCTATTTCACCGTTCCTTCAGTAGCCAATTACATCGTCCATGCCGGCGGGGGTGGGGCACTGGGACAGAAAGTCACTTCAATATTCAGCAGCGCTACGGCAGGCACTGCTACTGCGGCCTCATCAGGTTTGAGTATGACGGCAGATATGATGGGTAACGCGGCAGGAAGGATGTCACAGAGCATGTCCTCCCAATCAGGCTCGTCACCGCACTTCAATGACAATGATACATACAGGTCTGATAAACTTAAAGGAAACAAATAACGATACTTATGTTTACTAAACTCACTACAATCGATACCGCTTTCCGCCATGTCAAGACTTTTACCATTGTCGTGGTTATCGCTTGCTGCCTGATAAGCATCTTCGCCATCTACAAAAGCTTCAGCCTTGTTTCCGGCATGCAGGAAAAAATCTATATCCTGGCCAATGGCAAGGCATTGGAGGCTTATGCAGCCGGCCGTAAAGACAACATACCTGTAGAGGCGAGGGACCATGTGAAGACATTTCATTATTACTTCTTTACCCTGGACCCTGATGATAAGGTCATCAGGGAAAATGTTGGCAAGGCAATGTACCTCGCTGACAACAGTGCCAAGTCGGTGTACGAAGATTTAAAGGAAAGCGGCTACTATGCAGGAATCATCTCGGGCAATATCAGCCAAACTATAAGCGTAGACAGCGTCCAGGTTGACATTAACCCTTATCCGTACCGGTTCCGGTGTTATGCCACGCAAAAGATCGTGCGGCCCACCAGTATTATGAAACGCACCCTGATTACGGAGGGCGGCCTGAGGAACGTTTCAAGGAGCGATAACAATCCCCATGGCCTGTTGATCGAGCGCTGGAATACTGTAGAGAACAAAGACATCGGTTCCGAAAACAGATAATATGGAAGCAAATACTAAAAAGAATAAGAATATGGAGAAGCCTGGGCTGCAAGATTATGCCAATCAGCTTTACACTGCGGGCAGGCTGCGCTGGTCAGACTGGATGGGAGAGAAGACAGCTTCGCTATCGCAGCGGCAGTTGTACCTACTGCTATGGATCTTTATAGCATTTATGGGTTCGTGGTCCTTTTTCCAGCTCTACAAGGGCATTACAGGTAGCGATACTATCATTATCAGTTCCGGAAGGATCCAGCCCATAACCACTGAAGACAGGACGGCCAAGGACAATCCCTATATACCCGGTGGGGAATATTTGAAAGTAAAGGAATTTTATAATTATATGGATAGCCTGGCAAATACTGCGGCGGGCAGGAAGGTACGTGACAGTATCCTTGATGCCCGTCCGGGTTTGCTGGACAGTATCGCTTCAATTGAAGCCTATTACAAATCTAAACTTAATAAATAACGTGATATGGAAACAGAAAAAACAATGATCGGTACAGCCCGTAAAAGAAAGTTGCTGCTCATCGCACCCCTGCTTGCTGTGCCGCTGCTGACGCTCTTGTTCTGGGCGGTAGGGGGTGGCGGTAAACCTGCAGAAGCCGCAACCGTAACAAAAGGTTTCAACATTAACCTGCCTAATGCTAAGAACGATGAGGATACCCAACTGAGCAAATTCAATTACTACGAAAATGCGGCTCTTGATTCCGCCAAGGTCAATGAACTGCGAAAAAAGGATCCGAATTATAACAATCCTGCTATAGCCGGTGATTCTATCCCGCTGTCCGCGCCATCTCGTTTCAACAGTACTATAGCAACCACTAAAGGCCTGAATATGGGTACGCCGGATCCTACCGAAGAGAAGCTTACCCAAAAACTGGATATGCTAAAAAAGGCTATCAACGCGCCTCCGAAAGTTGCAAGGCAGGAAACACCTTCAGAAAGTGAAATACCAGTAGCTACCGCCAATGATGTCCAGCGCCTCGAGCAAATGATGCGCATCGCGCAAAGCCAGGAGCCGGAAGACAAGGAAATGCAGCAAATCAATGGCATGCTTGAAAATATCCTTGACATCCAGTATCCCCAACGGCTCCAGGAAAAAATGAAGAAAGCCTCAGAGGCAGACAGGGGACAGGTCTTTGCTGTGCAGGACGAGCCTGCCAACCAGCCTGTCTCACTCTTAGTGGGTAGCCAGCCGACAGGTGCCGCCATTTTCAATAATGGCAGCACTCATAACAGGTTTTATTCGCTTGACGAAGAGCAGGGAACTAATGGGCAGCAAAATGCGGTGCTGGCGAGCATTGCTGAAAAGCAGACCATTGTTAATGGCGCAACAGTCAAAATGAAGCTAATCCAGGACATTTATATAAACGGAACAAGGATTCCCGCCAATACTTTCATTTATGGGATGGCTTCCTTAAAAGGAGAGCGGCTTATAATTAAGGTAGCCAGCATCCGATCAGGTAATTCACTATTTCCGGTAGACCTCAGTGTATATGACCTGGACGGGCTTGATGGCCTTTATATACCAGGTGCTATAAACAGGGAAGTAGCCAAAGCCTCTGCGGACCAATCCATGCAGACGCTCGGGGTCACCACAATTGATGATTCGTGGAGCTCCCAAGCTGCAGGTGCAGGAATCGAGGCTGCGAAAACCCTTTTCAGTAAAAAAGTCAAGCTGATCAAGGTGGTGGTTAAATCCGGCTACCAAGTGTTGCTCAAGGATAAGAAAATGAAAGATAAACCGTAAAGTATACAATTATGAAAAGCTTTAAAATAGTATTATTGGCGCTGATATGCTTTGTAAGCATTGCAGTAAACGCACAGGTTGTGAGCCCGGGTGCCATCACACAAGAAATCCTAATCTCCTACGGCAAGACTACCACGTTGGTATTTCCGCATCCGGTATTAAGCGTTGACAGGGGTAGCGCTGACGTGCTGGCTCAAAAAGCTAAAGGAGTGCAAAATGTGCTCCAGCTCAAGGCCGCACAGGCAGATTTTACAGCAACCAACCTGACGGTAATTACCGCTGATGGCAGGCTCTATTGTTTCCCACTGTGCTATGATGAGAACCCGCCACTGCTCACTTTTTCGTTTGCAAATAACAGCGCGCAGGGAAAGATAGTATTTGATGGTGACCTTGCCAATGCGGAAGAGCTGCGACGTAATGCTGAACTTGCACTACATGAGCGAAGCACGTCAAAGACCTACAAAGAAGAAAAGTATGGTATCACCCTTGCACTGACGGGCCGCTATATCCATAATGATATCATCTACTATAGGATCAGGCTCTCAAACACCTCACCAATCGCGTATGATATCGGGCAGTTGCGGTTTTTTGTGAGAGACCAAAGAAGGCCTAAAAGGACAGCTTCACAGGAGATCGAGATCATCCCCGTAACAGCAGTTCCGGAAGCCTTAAAAATCGCAGCCTATTCCGGACAAACTTTCGTATACGCACTGCCGAAATTCACCATTCCTGATAAGAAAAACCTAATCATTGAACTGGTAGAAAAGAATGGGGGCAGGCACCTGCAGCTACAGGTCAAAAACAGGAAGGCTGCTAACGTTATTCCGCTTCCTACATTTAATTAACCTAAATAATGAAGTCATGAACGATAAAAATTTTGACTACCTAAAAGACCAGGTAAAGTATACCGGTTTTGGCGAGGCACTCGAGGGCGAACTAAAGGAAAACATACTAAAGCAGGAACCGACCTTCAGCCTCAAACATGATGCTTTTTACGGTACGGATAAGGTATCTGCGGAACTAAGCTTTAAAAAGTCCGAGCAATCAGATATGTATTTTTTCAATTCGTACAAAGTACAGCTGCAAAAGGAGGACCGGCCAGAATCTTTGGAGCAGACCTTCTTCATCAACAGGGGCAATAATATCACGCTGAAAGAGGCCTATAACCTTATGGAGGGCAGGGCAGTTAACAAGGAGTTGATCAATAAGGAGGGTGAGAAATACAATGCCTGGGTCCAAATGAACTTTAAAAATGCTGATACCAAGGGCAACTTTGAACTGAAGCACTATCACGAGAATTATGGATTCGATCTGGAAGCAGTGCTTTCGAAGCATCCTATAAAAGAACTTGCCAATGACTCCCATAAGGAAGACCTGATAAATTCATTAAAGAAAGGCAACCTGCAATCGGCTACTTTTCTCAAGGATGGCCAGGAGGTTAAGCAATATATTGAGGCTACACCCCAATACAAGACACTTACAGTGTATGATGCCAACCTCAAGCGCCTTGACACAAGGCAAGCCAAGGAGCAGCAGCAGACGCAGGGTGAAGGCCAGTCCAACAAGCAAGAAAGCAAAAAGCAGCAAAGCGCAGGGGAGGAAGACGGGCCGGGGGAGAACCAGGAGAAGAAACAACGCCGTAAAAAACAATCATTGTAGGATATGGGAACCGAAAAGCCTTTATCAGCCTTCTTTGATGCGATAGCGAATGACTATCGAATCAGCAGCACGCATATCAGCGTGTTTGCTGCGCTGCTTCATTACAGGAAGGATAAAGGCTTTACAAATCCCATTTACGCCTACAGCTCCGACATCATGAGGATTGCAAAGCTGTCTGCCGCCAAGACCTACCGAAAATGCGTAAGGGAACTTAGCGACTACGGCTATTTAAAATACGAACCATCGTTTAAAAAAAATAGGGCAAGCAGAATCTTTATACCAGAATAGTTATAGTGTTATTTAATATAATCTAAAGCCCGTGACGCGGGCTTTTTCTATTTTATTGAAATTAATATGGAAAATGAAAAGGATAATGAGAGAGGAAAAATTTCACCGGAAACAGCCCTGAAAATGCTTAACTCGGAAGGAATGAACATTACGCTGGAAGAAGCTAAGTCAATATTGGATTTTTTGAGAAAAATAGCTAATATAGCGGTATCAAAATATTTAGAATCATGAACAGGACAGCAGATTTATATATACGTGTAAGTACTGATGAGCAGGCAGATAGAGGGTATTCCCAAAGAAATCAGGAAGAGGTATTGCGCAAGTATTGTGAAATCAATTCAATTGCGGTAAGGGATGTGATTTTTGAGGATCATTCAGCAAAATCCTTCAACAGGCCGCAATGGAAAAAACTGCTGCTAAACCTGAAGAAATTTAAGAACAGAACCGATTTGATACTCTTTACAAAGTGGGACAGGTTCAGCAGGAATGCCGGGGATGCCTATCAAATGATAAGCCTGCTGCGAAAATTGGGTGTTGAGCCCCAGGCAATGGAGCAGCCGCTTGACCTTTCGATACCGGAAAATAAAATGATGCTTGCTTTCTACCTTGCTGCGCCTGAAGTGGAAAACGACCGCAGGGCACTCAATACATTCCACGGCATGCGCCGGGCAAAGAAAGAAGGGCGCTATATGGGAATCGCTCCTTTTGGCTATGCTAACAGATCAATGGAAGACGGCAAGAAGTATATCACCCCGACCGAACCGGCGGCATCTATAATGCGTTGGGCATTTGAAGAAATATCGAAAGGGATCTTCAGTACGGAGCAGATTTACTTAATGGCAAAGAAAAGGGGATACAAACGGGGTAAAAGTAATTTCTGGCTATTAATACGTAATCCGGTGTATTGCGGAAAGATCTTTATTCCAAAGTATCGTGACGAAGAAAGCAGGTTCGTACATGGACAGCATGAGCCATTAATATCTGAGGGCCTATTCTATAACGTACAGGATGTTCTAGATGGACGATCCCGCACCTACCGGCCAAAGATACAGACTGTGGTGGAATTCCCTTTAAGAGGGTTCTTTTTATGCCCCCAATGCGGAAAAAAACTATCCGGCAGCAAATGCAAGGGAAGGACAAAATACTATTACTATTATCACTGTGACGCCGACTGTAAGCACCGCATTAATTCTGAGGTTGCTAACGAGCTCTTTCTTGAAAATCTTCAGAAGTACAAACCGGTGCATGAAGTAAAAAAACTTTATGCCGCCATCTTAATTGAAACCTTTAATGACAAGACAAGCACTGCTGCAGAACGTAAAAGGAGGCTGCTTGAACAAATTAAAGACTATGAAACCCGTTTATCAAATGCCAGGGACCTGCTCTCATCCATGCAAATTGATCCTTCAGATTATAAAATGATGAAGCAGGATTATGGAGAAAAGATTACCAAACTGGAATCCGAACTTAGTGAAGTCAGTAACGATAAATATACGATAGATGATCTGTTAAACAAGGGGCTTGATAATCTTATAAGCCTGAATAATAGTTATATAGATAGCGGATTAGCACAGGCAAGGGATTTAATTGGTTTAATTTACCCCGAAAATTTCACAATTCGCGGAACGGAAGTACAAACCACCCGAACCAATAAAATCATCGAGTCTATCTATTTGATTAACAACAAGTTAAAAGCAAAAAAAAACGGGACAAAAGACGATTTTATCGCTTTGTCCCGTCAAGTGACCTCGACTGGATTCAAACCAGTAACCTCTTGAGCCGTAATCAAGTGCGCTATTCAGTTGCGCCACGAGGCCTTTTTTGCTGTCAAATTAACAGTTATTGTGTTATCCTGATTGCGGGTGCAAATATATAAATAAATGTTTATCTTGCAAACCCAAATGACCATTAAAATTAAAAAAAATGACGCTTAATCAGTATATACGTGACGTTCAGGATTTTCCGAAGCCGGGAGTTATGTTTAAAGACATAACACCTTTGTTAGGTAACCCACAAGCTGTAAAAGAATGTATGGCGCTGCTAATTAATAATTTAAGAGATAAAAGAATAGATAAAGTAGTAGGAGCAGAGAGTAGGGGTTTTTTCTTTGCAACACTATTGGCTTATGAGCTGGGTGCTGGTTTTGTGCCCGTGCGAAAACCTAATAAATTACCATTTGATAAAATATCTGCCACATACGAACTGGAATATGGTACCGATGTGCTCGAAATGCACATAGATGCCATTAAGCCCGGCGACAGAATACTTATTCATGATGATGTATTAGCTACGGGAGGAACTGCTAAGGCGGTTTGCGAGCTTGTAGAGCAATTAGGCGGGGTAATTGTACAGTGCAACTTTTTAATGGAGCTTTCGTTTCTTAACGGGCGTAAAAAACTAAGTGACTATGATGTTTATGCACCATTAGTATATTAAATAGCAAAAGCTTAATCTATAGCGTGCGTAGTAACGTAGTACTTCCAAGCAATTATGGCCTTTTGTAGCTTTGTTGCCTTAGTAAGGTCCAGCTGCTCTTTAGTATAATTGGGGAGTAGCCAGTGATTAATTTTAGCCAGTACTTTAAACATTGTTTTGAGTTTTAATATGTAAAAATAAGAAAAGGCTGCCCGTTACGGCAGCCTTTTAAGAAGAAATTAGGTTATTTGCCCATGCTGTATAAAGCTGGTGCACCACCTTTTAGGCCTACATACATATCGGCTATGCCATTACTGTTAGTGTAGCTGCCCATTTGTATCTTGCCGGTTCTTTTATCAACTAACTCAACTTCAATTGATGTTATAATTCCTTCCTTATTACGCTCTATAGTATTGACTTTCATTTCAAGGCCTTTTTTTTCAAGCTCCTTTGTATAAAATTTAATTGCTTTTTTATCAGTTCGTTTGTTTATTATATAACCTGTGTTAGCTTCCAGTTCAGTATCTAAGGTTGCTTTATACTTTGGCGAAGGGTTGGCATAAATTTCTGATTTAAAGCCTTTCATCTCAACTATAATAACGCCGTTAGTGGCTTTCTCGCCATATTTGCTTACCACCTGTATGTTTCCAGGGATTATTGCACTCGATGCTATCTTCTTAGATTTTAATTTTTCTAACTCCGCGACTGTGGCTTCTTTACCATTAATCAGTATATAGGCCTTTTTATAGTCTATCTTGTCGTTTTCTAAGATATTCTTAAGGTTATCTTCTTCACCGTTAACGTTATAAGTTGCAGATGCAGTGTAAACATATGTAGTAACTTCTTGTTTAGCGCCGGTATTTGATCTTCTAACCTTATCAGAGATATTAGTATCCATAGGATCGGCCCCTGCCTCATACCAGTTATCACTTATATTACCTTCCGGCTTTTTAAAAGTTCCCTTACTTGTTTTTTTCTTTGTTGTAATAAGCATTACACCGTTTTTAGCCCTTTCACCATATAATTTCACAATTTTAGAATTATCTTTTAAAATCTCTATTTTATCAATGGTATTTGGGTCTAATCCTTTAAAGCCATCTTCGCCTTCTTTCTTTGGTATTCCGTCTATTATATAAAGATAATTAGCTTTTTCTTCGGGCCCGTAAATCTCTTTTTCGCTATTGTTATTACTTATTATCTGGGTAGTGGCATCCTTGCCATATACAATTGTATCTTTTGCACCGGGAGCAACAATTTTTATTAGTTTAGATTTGGATTGTCCAAAATTTATAATGTTTTTGCCTGTTTTTTTATCCTGCTCAATGTCTATTGTAAATGCAGTTATAGGAGCGTCTTCATCGCCTGATATTTCATACACCGGATAATTTGTCTTGTGATCTTTATCTTTTACGGTAGCTTTTATGTTCGTAATTTCGCCTTTAGCATTTCGTTTGACATTAGTAAAAGTCACATCGGCATCAAACTCCTGTTTAAAAATTGCAACATCTTCTTTTAATTCTTTATCTGTAGCTACACTGGTAACATCCATTACAATCTTAAGATCATTTACCTTTTTTGGGGATGCAGAGGGTTGTTTTTTTGTTTGTTCTTTTTCCTGAGCCACTACTTCCACCTGGTACAATAGTACAAAGGCCATTAGAGCAGGCACTATAAGGGCATACTTGTAAAAGTTGCGCCTTTTAGACTGTTGCTTGTTTAACATAACGATTCGTTTTTTGATTAATGATTGATAAAAATGATTGGTAATTGCAAGGCGTTCTGACTGTACCGTTATTTTTAATAACGTTATCTGATAGGCTTTAACATCGATTACTTGTTTAGCAGCTTCAGAGTCGGCAATAAACTCCAGGTTTTGAGATATGGCTTTTTTATAAAGCCATGCAAAAGGATTAAACCAGAACACAATACAAAAAAGTTGACATAAAAGTACATCGAGCGAATGGTTTTGACTGCTGTGCACTTTTTCGTGGGCGATAATAGTATCGAGCTCCTGGGGCTGCAGGCTTGCTGAATTATAGACTATATAACGAAAGAATGAAAATGGTGATTGTATAGCCTGAGAATCTATGTATTTAAAATCGTCCTTGTACATGATTTTTTGCCCAACGAGCATCTTTCTTACTTTGTACAGGTCTATTAAAAAGTGAATTGTAAAAAACAGCAATCCTGCGCCATAAGCAATGCCTGCAACATATAACCAGTTTATGGTAAAAGGCTCCGGAATGGCTGCCTGCGGTGCAGCAACCATTATATTGTCGAGATCTATTTGCTGTATTGATAATGCAACTACAGGCTGTGGCGTTATCCATATAATTTTAGTGTACACCAGTAACGGTAGCAGGGCAGAAGTAATTAGCCCGGCAAGGAGAAACATACGGTTTGGGGTAAAGAATGTCTCTTTTTTTAGCAAAATTGTGTAAGCCAGAAAAAAAAGGGCCGTTAAGCCAGATGCTTTTGCAAGGTAGATGATAAACGTTTCCATATCATTTGTTTTTTTCAATCATGTCTAAAATTTCACGAAGTTCATCGGCACTAATTTTTTCCTCCTTAGCAAAAAAGGATATCATACTTTTATAAGAGTTATTAAAGTAGCTTTCTATGGCATTGCTCATAAAACCTTTACGGTACTCTTCTTTAGTTACAACCGGAAAGTACTGGTGAGTATTGCCAAAAGCTGTATGGTCTACATATCCTTTTTCTTCAAGGTTTCTAATTATAGTAGATAGTGTGTTGTAATGAGGCTTATCGTCCTGTACTTCGGCAAGCACATCTTTTACAAAAGCCTTTTCCAGCTTCCATAGTATGTGCATTATTTCTTCTTCTTTATTCGTTAACTTTTGCATTGTAGTGTTTTTGGTTATTTCAAAGATAAACTATTTTTTTAGTTTACAAACTATTTTTATAGTTAATCAACTAAAAAAAACGTTTTCAAAATATCATTACATATTCAAAGAAGTATATAACTAAAAAATCCCGCTGTTGCGGGATTGATTGTGCTTGATTTGCAAGCGTTTATTCTTGATGATGACTGAACTATGAAAAGCAGATTGTATACTTTAATTTATTACTGCCTATAAATTACTTTTGGCAAAAGTTACATCGCCATACTGCGATTTTATATAAATACGGCCTATACCGCTTGTTTTGTAATAGCCTTTATAAATAGATGTAGACGATTTTTCTATCTTCTCAGATATTTTAAAGTTGCTTAAACCTGATATGTCCGAATAAGAACCGGTAAACTCAAAATCGAAAGCTATCTCCGGGTCAAAGCTTAATTTAACATCGGCATATGTATTAACAATAGTCACGTTTTTTACTTGCCTTCCCAGTTTAGATACCGTAAGGTCGCCATAATTAGTGGTAATATTCAGTAACTGATCTACGTTGCCAAAGAAAAGATCTGAATAGCTGCCCGACCCGGTAAGCCTGTCGGCAGATCGTACCGTAAGGTCGCCATACTGGCATTTATAATTAAGGGTATTTACATTATTAATAGTAACGTCGCTGTACTGGCTGTCAAGCTGCAAATTGCCTATCCTGGCCAAATTGAAATCAGAATATTGTGCAACGATATCAGCATTTTTAAAATAGTTTAATCGTCCGCTACTGCAATATTGCATTTTAAGATTATTAGTATCGCCATTTAGCTCATCTATAGACACTTCTCCATACTGGCAGCTAAGGTTAATATCGCCATAAATTTTGCCCAGTTTAATAGCACCGTATTGGTTAGCAACACCCAGTGTGCCATTTTTAGGAATTTTTATGGTATAGTTAATTTCCATATTTACATTTCGGCCCCTAAAATTTTCTATGACTGTTTTTGCTGTTACAGATGCTTTTGATGCAGAAAATTCTACATCAATACCATTAAGCCTTTTGTTAACAACATCTTCGTCATTACCGCTCACTTTAATAAGCACATCAATTTCGGTCCTGTTTTCATCCCAGGTTGTAATATAAATACTGCCATACCTGTTAGCGACTGTAGTACCGGCATTACCGTTTACCACATATGCCTTACTTATACGTTTTTCTTTACTGTATTTTCCTTTTGGGGTTTCTGCCACCATAACAGCCGGCAGTACAAGCATAACAAACAGGACTTTATATAATATTGTTTTCATGGTGGTTTTCTTTAATTTTTTTAATATTCTCTATTTGTGCCAGTACCTTTTCTAAAAACGCTATGCGCACCTGCAGGTTAGTAATCATGGCATGCAAAATTTTCTTGTTCTCGCCCTTTTCCTGCAGCTCCAGGGTAAGCTTGTTATAATCAGCTTCCAGCAGCTGCATGTGGTTTAATGCATCTTCAACAATCTTTTTAGTTTCGGGGCTGTTCTCCTTCTCTACTTTTACAAGTTCCTTTTTTATGATAGAGGAGAAGTATACCTGGGCCTCTTTAGCCTGTGGCGACATTTTATTGAGTGCCACATTTTTATCCTGCATAGGGTTAAAAACAATTAGTAACCCCATAAGTATTACAACAGCTGCAGCTACAGGTGCTGCAAGTTTAAACGGGAAACGTTGTTTCTTTTTACCATCAAGCCTGTTTAAAAAGCGCTCCTGGTGCCCAAGATCAGGATGATCTGTATCCCATTGGCCATCAAAGTGGCCAAATAATTCGTCTAAATTGTCTTTTTCATTTTTCATCATGCATTCAGTTTTTTTAGCAGGCTTTCTTTCGCCCTGCTTATGGTAGTACGGCAATTACCGGGGGTAATAGCCATAATTTCACTAATTTCTTCCT
>Ga0247806_10000484_pt1 | contig 24909 bp, 18 predicted proteins | sample UWRJL059202B1_FD_179935 | JGI IMG/M metagenome (GOLD analysis project Ga0247806, IMG submission 179935) | Plant litter microbial communities from Arlington Agricultural Research Station in Wisconsin, United States - UWRJ-L059-202B-1 | ecosystem: Environmental > Terrestrial > Plant litter >... | reverse complement strand
CCAATATTCAAATTATGCAGTTGTATTGCGAATCATTGACGGAATATAAGCGCCTGCCCACGCGGGAAGTGAAGATCGGCAACCTGTTGCTCGGTAACGGCCATCCCATAAGAGTGCAAACCATGACAACCACCGATACCATGGATACGCTGGCCACGGTAGAGCAAACCATTCGCTGCATTGAAGCCGGTGCGGAACTGGTACGTATTACCGCGCCTTCGAAAAAGGAAGCGGAAAATTTGCAGGCCATCAAAGACGAGTTGCGGAAACGGGGATACGACACGCCGTTGGTGGCCGATATACATTTCACTCCCAATGCAGCCGAGATCGCCGCGCGCATCGTGGAAAAAGTAAGGGTGAACCCGGGCAATTATGTAGATAAGAAAAAGTTTGAACAGATAGAATATACCGACGCCGAATACGCGGAAGAAATTGAAAGGATCAGGGAACGGTTTACGCCGCTGGTACTCATTTGCCGCGAACACGGCACCGCCATGCGTATCGGCACCAACCACGGCAGCCTTAGCGACCGGATCATGAGCCGCTACGGCGATACCGCGATGGGCATGGTGGAAAGCGCCATGGAATTTTTACGCATTGCCCGCAGCCTCGATTACCACCAGGTGATATTGAGCATGAAGAGCAGCAACCCGCAGGTGATGGTGCAGGCTTATCGTTTGCTCATCAACCACATGATGGAAGAATTCGGTGAATGTTATCCTTTGCACCTTGGTGTTACGGAAGCAGGCGACGGGGAAGACGGCCGCATCAAAAGCGCCATCGGCATTGGTACCCTGCTGGAAGACGGCATCGGTGATACCATCAGGGTTTCGTTGACCGAAGATCCGGAACTGGAAATTCCTGTTTGCCGCGACATTGTAAAGCGCTATAACGGTGATGGACAAACGCAGTCGCCCGTTCCTGCCGCCGGCAACAAATTGCCTTACTCACCTTTTGAATACAAACGAAGGGAAACTTTTGAAGTTGGCAATGCAGGCGGTAAACACGTACCCATTGTGATCGCCGATCTCAGTAAACTGGAGATTATACGCCCCGAAGACCTGCAGTCGATCGGTTATAAGTACGATGCGGCTACAGACAAGTGGAATATCGGCGATGCCGCCGCAGATTATATTTTTACCGGCACCAAAGGGATTGATTTCGATCTGCCCGGAACGCTCAAAGTAATTGTTTTTGAAGAAGCCTGGAAGCATGCTGCCGACCCGGTAAAATACGTTCCTATTTTTGATGCGGCTGTTTACCTGCAGCGCAGCGAAGAACAGTCGGTACCCCTGCAGTTTGTTATGATCGATTGCTATTCCGAAGTTAATCCCGATCAGTCGCAAGAAGCCGTTTTCGAAAAATTAAAGAACGACCCGCACACGATCATTTGCTTGAGTTCTACCAATAAAAATGCATTGCAAAGTACCCGCCGTATGTTCATGGAATTGATGGACAGGGGCATTAAAAATCCCGCCATCCTCATCTGCGACAGCAACCACAGCAGCACAGACGAAAGTCTTATCCAATACGCCGTGGAAGCAGGCGGTTTATTGCTTGATGGATTTTGTGACGGTATTTGCCTCGGTCATCATTTCAACAACAATTCAATAGCGCCCATTCCGCAGTTACTGAATTCGGTAGCCTTCGGTATTTTACAGGCAACGCGTACCCGCATTTCAAAAACCGAATACATCAGTTGCCCGAGTTGCGGCAGAACCTTATTCGACCTGCAGGAAACCACGGCCAGGATACGGGCGGTAACGCATCACCTCAAAGGCGTTAAAATCGCTATTATGGGTTGCATCGTAAACGGTCCGGGTGAAATGGCCGATGCCGATTTTGGTTATGTAGGCAGCGGCGTGGGCAAGATCACGCTGTATAAAGGCAAGGAAGTGGTGAAGCGCAATATCGACAGTGCTGTAGCGGTGGACGAACTCATTTATTTATTGAAAGAAAATGAAGCCTGGGTGGAACCGGCTTAAGTTGTTGTAAATGAAGCAATAAGTAACTCCTAATGATTCCTAATGATTCCAAAATTTGGAATGAATCCTAATTTTCTAAAAATCTGGCGATTAAAATTCAAACATGCAAACAGATTTTCTCGTGATCGGCAGTGGCATCGCAGGACTTACCTACGCTTTAAAAGTAGCAGAGGCCTGCCCGGATAAAACTATTACCATCCTTACCAAAACGCAGAGCGACGAAACCAATACGAAATATGCGCAGGGCGGCATTGCAGGCGTGATGGACTTTGACAAGGACAGTTTTGAAAAGCACATAGAAGATACGCTGATCGCGGGCGACGGGCTTTGCAACCCGGCCGTGGTGGAGATCGTGGTGCGCGAAGGCGTGGAAAGGATACGCGAGATCATTGAATGGGGCGCAAAATTCGACAAAGACAAGGACGGCGATTTTGCCCTGGGCAGGGAAGGTGGCCACAGCGAATTCAGGATATTGCACCACAAGGATGTTACCGGCAAGGAAATGGAAAGGGCGCTGCTGGAAGCGATCAGCCGCAAACCCAATATACAACTGGTAAGCCATTGCTTCGTGCTCGACATCATCACGCAACATCACCTCGGCTACCTCGTTACCAAATCCACCCCCGACATTGAATGTTACGGTGTGTACGTACTGAACCTCACCAGCAACCGCATCGAAAAAATATTATCGAAGATCACTTTACTGGCAACGGGGGGTAACGGACAGGTGTACCGCACTACCACCAATCCCGCTATCGCAACCGGCGACGGTGTAGCCATGTTGTACCGCGCCAAGGGCAGGATCGAGAACATGGAATTCATTCAGTTTCACCCGACGGCTTTGTACGAAGCGGGTGTTCGCGGGCAAAGCTTTCTCATTACAGAAGCGGTGCGGGGCGACGGCGGCATCCTGCGCAACCACAACGGCGAAGCATTCATGGAAAGGTATGATGAACGTAAAGACCTGGCGCCGCGCGACATCGTGGCGAGGGCCATCGATAATGAAATGAAGATCAGCGGTACGGAACATGTGTACCTCGATTGCCGGCATTTCAGCAAAGAAAAATTTACGGAACACTTTCCCAATATTTATGACAAATGCCTGAGCATTGGTATCGACATTACAAAAGACATGATACCCGTTTCGCCCGCGGCGCATTACAGTTGCGGCGGCGTAAAAACGGATGAATACGGGAGAACATCGGTAAGTAATTTGTACGCGGCAGGTGAATGCGCTTCAACAGGATTGCACGGCGCCAACCGGCTGGCGAGTAACTCGCTGCTGGAAGCGATGGTATTTGCACACCGCAGTTACCTCGATGCGGTAAAGAAAATAGATGCCGTTAATTTTCATACGGAGATACCCGATTGGAACATAGATGGTACCAATGCGCCAAAAGAAATGATCCTCATTACCCAAAGTGTAAAGGAATTGAAACTCCTGATGAGCGATTACGTGGGCATCGTACGCAACGACGAAAGGTTGCAGCGCGCCATGAAAAGGCTGGATCTTTTATACACCGAAACGGAAGCCCTGTACCAGAAAACGATCGTATCGCCCCAGTTGTGCGAGTTGCGCAACATGATCACCGTGGCCTACCTCATCGTTAAATGCGCCGGCTTCCGCAAAGAAAGCAGGGGCCTGCATTTCAATACGGATTACCCGCACCGCAATACCAGGGCGCAACAAATCATCCTGTAAAAAAAATATTTCAAAACGATCTTATCACGTAGATCACCACACCCCATACTTTAAAATCGGAGAACTCGTTTACATCGATGGCCGAGTTTTGTTTGCCTTCGCTTATCAATAATAATTTATTGATCGTTTTTTCATAACGCCGTACCAGCATTTCACCGTCGACTACAGCGATCACGATCTTGCCATTAATGGGTTTCAGGCTTCGGTCCACGATTAAAATATCGCCTTCCCCGATGCCTGCATTGATCATGCTGTTGCCGCTCACCCGCATAAAAAAAGTTGCCGGTTTGTTGCGGACAAGTTGTTCGTTCAGGTCGATGCCGCGTTCCATGTAATCGTCTGCGGCTGCACCAAAACCTGTAGCATTGGCCGTCTTTACGTTTTGCTGCGTAAAGCGTTTGCTACCGTCGTAGCTGCTGCCGAAAAAGTTTTCCACTTCCATACAAATTATTTTTAAATACTAAATTATTTAGTAAATTTATGCTAAATAAGTTGGTTAGGCCAAATCAAAGTCAACAATTTATACACTTGAAATAAAAAAAGCCACATGGAAAAGATCATCAACAGCATTCCCGGCTATAAAGTATATGAATACTTACTCGTGCTCAATCCCCACGAGGAGCTGCGGAACCGTATCATGCAGGTAAAGAAAGATTTTTTTGAAACCTATAAAAACGCATCGGCTGTGTACAGCAAACCGCACATTACGCTGGTAAATTTTATGCAGTACGAACTGATGGAAGCGCGCATCCTCCAGCGGCTTCACCTTATTGCCATGGGGTTCCAGCCGGTGCGCATATCGCTGAAGGATTACGGCAGCTTTCCATCGCATACCATTTACATCAATGTTACGTCCAAGCTGCCGGTGCAAAGCCTGGTGAAACTGGTGCGCAGCGAAACGCAAAAGCTGATGAAGCTGGACAACGACCACAAGCCTCATTTTATACTGGAACCGCACCTCACCATTGCCCGCAAACTACAACCCTGGCAATACGAGAACGGCTGGCTGGAATACAGTCACAAACATTTTACCGGGAGCTTCATCGCCGATTCGATGTTGCTGCTGAAGCGGCCTGCAGGTGAACTGAAATACCAGATCGTACAACGGTTCGATTTTCAAAACCTGCCTGTCACTACCAGGCAAGGCGAACTCTTCTGATTTGGAGATGTGCTGATTTGGAAATTTGGCGATTATAAGTGTTCAGTAATTTAATGCCTGTCTCCATCTCCAAATTGCCAAATCTCCAAATCATCAAATTAAAACCCGCTCACTGCCATAAAAAACCTTTGCAAACCATGGAAAAAAAATTGCAGCAGGATCACCACAAAGTGAAGGCCGCTGAACAACCCGAAGAACGGCCCTACATTCATGGCCGGGGTGCGCAGTTCAACACTAAGAACCGCTTTTTAAAAAATGAATCGACACGGGAACACATCGAAGGCATCGACGAATGGGAGGAGGCCAACCGGCCAACGCAATACATCGAGCAGCAATCCAAAACGATTGTGAATGAAGTGGAGAGCAAGGATGTGGGCATGGGCTACAGCATGAATCCCTATGCCGGTTGCGAACACGGATGCATTTATTGCTACGCCCGCAACGTGCATGAATACTGGGGTTACAGCGCCGGGATAGATTTTGAACAAAAGATCATCATCAAAAAAAATGCGCCGCAATTGCTGCGGAAATATCTGATGCATCCCAAATGGAAATGTGCGCCCATTATGCTCAGCGGCAACACCGATTGTTACCAACCCGCCGAGCAGCAATACCGCCTCACGCGCGGACTGCTGGAAGTGTGCAACGAATTCAACCAGCCGGTAGGCATCCTCACCAAAAATTCCTGGATACTGAAAGACAAAGATGTATTGCAGGAAATGGCGAAGAAGAATATTGTTTCAGCCATGGTGTCCATCACGTCTTTCAACGAAGACCTGCGCCGTATCATGGAACCGCGTACGACTACCGCCAAACAAAAATTAAAAGTGATAGAAGAACTCAGCAAGGCGGGTGTGCGCATGGGCATTATGATGGGGCCAATGATACCGGGGTTGAACGAACACGAAATGCAGCGTATCATGAAAGCGGCGGCGGACAACGGCGCTACATTTACGGCTTATACGTTCATCCGGCTGAATGGCGCGATCAAATTTTTGTTCCACGACTGGTTGTATAAAAACTTCCCTAATCATGCCGACAAGGTTTGGCATTTGATCGAACAAAGTCACGACGGCAAAGTAAACGATACGCGCTGGGGCGTGCGCATGCGCGGCGAAGGGAACATTGCGCAGATCGTGGCGCAGCAGTACAAAAAATACGGGTTGTTGTACAACATGAATGCAGAAGAATGGAGCCTCGATACCAGCCAGTTTCGCAGGCCGGGTGAACAGGGGAAATTATTTTAAGCTTTAAAATCGAAATATCGTGGAAGACCGCATAGCAGAAAAGCTGGGCATCCTGGCCGATGCCGCCAAATACGATGTAAGTTGCTCCAGCAGTGGCAGCAACCGTAAAAATTCGAATAAGGGATTGGGCACCACGGGCAATGGCATTTGTCATGCCTATACCGAAGACGGCCGTTGCGTTTCCCTGTTGAAAATATTACTGACCAATCATTGCATTTTTGATTGCGCGTATTGCGTGAGCCGCAAAAGCAACGATGTAAAACGAGCCGCTTTTACGGTGCAGGAAGTGGTGGATCTTACGATCAATTTTTACCGGCGCAATTACATCGAAGGCCTGTTCCTCAGTTCGGGTATTTTCAGCAATGCAGATTATACGATGGAACGGCTGATCCGCGTTGCAAAAAAGCTGCGTACCGAACATAATTTCAATGGGTACATTCACCTGAAAACCATACCCGGGGCGAGTGACGAGCTAATCACGGAAGCGGGTTTGTATGCCGACCGGGTAAGCATTAACGTGGAGATGCCAACGGAGAAAAGCCTCGCTTTGCTGGCGCCCGATAAGAAACGCATCGACATGATCAGGCCCATGCAGGCCGTACAAAAAGCCATCCTTGCCAACCGGGAAGAGAAAAAGATTTTTAAGAAAGCGCCGGTCTTTATCCCGGCCGGGCAAAGCACGCAAATGGTGATCGGCGCCACGCCTGAAACCGACCTTGAAATTTTATACCTCGCCAACGGATTTTACAAAAAACTCGGCATGCGGCGCGTGTATTATTCAGGTTACGTGCCCATAAGCAACGACAACCGCCTGCCTGCCATCGGTACGCCCGTGCCCATGGTGCGCGAGAACCGGTTGTACCAGGCGGACTGGTTGCTGCGCTTTTATGGTTTCCAGGTAAACGAGATCGTGGATAAGGAAAATCCTTTGCTGGAGATGGACATCGATCCCAAGCTGGGCTGGGCATTGCGCAACCTGGCCTTGTTCCCGCTCGACCTGGACAAGGCCGACAAGGAAATGATTATGCGCATTCCCGGCATCGGCGTACAAAGCGCTCATAAGATCGTACATGCAAGAAAATTCAGTAGCATTACCTACGAAATATTGGTAAAGCTGGGTATTGCGTTTAACCGTGCCCGTTATTTCATCACGACCAAACATGAATTTCAATTGAAGGATTACCAGCCCTGGCAGATCAGGCAATTTATTTTGTCGGAAGGCAACAGTAAGTTCAAACCGAATTTTTCACCGCAGCTTAATTTATTTTGAGCAGGATTACACGGATTAAGCGAATTACACGAATTGTGAAACTTAGAGAGGCATAAGTTTTTTCCCAGCTTTTCATTAGCATACTTAAACCTTCAAACCTTCTAAACTTTCTAAACCTTATGAACCCGGTACTATACGATGGCAGCTGGATGGGCTTTTTAACCTCGGTATTCGAAGTGTACGAGTATAAAATAGCGGAGCCGCTGATCGGTAAAGCGGGAGCGGTAAACGGTAGTTTGTTTGGTACAACACATGAAGTAACCACCAGCGAAGAAAAGGCTATGCGGGTGTTGAAGAAGCTGCAGCAAAAGATCAGCCTGGTGGCTTTGCGGCAATTGCGACATAATTTTTTAAGCGAACTGGAAGGCATTGAAATGGTGATGCTGGGCTATATTCAATACGTGCTGGCTTCGAAGTACGGCGTTGAAAATGATTACGGCCATCCCTGCGTTTTTGCCGTGCAGGAAAACAGCCGGAAAGTATTGCGGGAGAAGCACCGCATGAAAGCATTCGTTCGTTTCCAGTTGACCAAAGACGGGTTGTACTATGCCATCGTACAACCCGATTACAATGTGTTGCCGCTGATCGCTAAACATTTTAAAGACCGCTATGCCGACCAGCGCTGGCTGATTTATGATGCCTTGCGGAAGTACGGCATTTGTTACGACCTGCAAACCATTTCGGAAGTGCAGTTGCATTTCAGTCATGATATGAACAACGCACCGGTGCTTGAAAATTTATACGATGAACGGGAGCCTTTGTACCAAACGTTATGGCAGCATTATTTTAAAAGTGTGAACATAGCCGCGCGGAAAAATACAAAACTGCACGTGCAGCACATGCCGAAAAGGTATTGGAAGTATTTGGTGGAGAAGCAATGAGCTGTTGTTTTTTATTTTTCTTTTCTCCTGTAACTATTGATTTTACTGGTGCTCCAGTCGATGTGCATCATGGATGAAAAAATATTTTATAAAAATATTTGGCAGTTTGAAAAAAATAAATTCATCTTTGCAACGCAAAACAAAATTTTAAAAACAATAAACGTGCAACGCATACAATTACATATCGAAGCGATGAATGGTTTTAGCCCGAAAAGGAATGATACCATTTGCGGGGCATGTTATGCTGATGAATAAGTACCAAAACTAATTCGCTATAACACAGGCCCCGCAAGAGAAAGCGGGGTTTTTTATTGCAGGACAATACTGCTTCTCTTTCAGCCGCAACGTTATGGCGAACTAAAAAATAAACATGACACAACAACATACAACGCGTACGATAGCGCCGAAACAAATTTTAACAGCAAGCTGTAATGGCCGGATTATGCCCGGGCTGCAAAACCGATTTAACGCTGCCGAAAAAAATGATGATAGCACCCGACCGTGGTTATAGCGACAGGTAAATACCTTTCTGCAAAAAGCCCGGTCGCCACAAATGACCGGGCTTTTTTATGCCCATTAAAACAAAGGAAGGTAAAAATGAAATTCATGATCGTAATACTGATCGCCCGCTTGCTGATCAGTACTATACCAAAAAAAGAAGTAAAGGAAGCAAAGCCAGTAGTGAAGAGGAACGAAGTAAAAGATCCGGCTGCCTTCCAGCTAAGGTAACAGTTGCAGAAAAGGAGGGAACTACAGTAACCCGTTAGCCGCGGGTTACTTTTCCTAAGCCTTGGTTCGTGTCCACATGAACCAGCAATAAAATAAACATAGCAGCATTCCAATGGTTGGATACTCCGCCTGGACCGGAGAGGCTGCAGGTTCGAGCCCTGCCTGCTATACAAAGGTTCGTTGGTATAATGGTAACATCACAGATTGTCGATCTGTTGTCACGGGTTCGATTCCCGTACGAACCGCGAAATTAATTTGATGATGTGACGATTTGGAAATGTGATGATGAGGAAACCAGGAATGTACCTACGGAGTACGACTGCGTAAGGGATAGCAGCGGATACCCGCCCGCAGGGCGCGTAGGAGCGAATAGCCCGGCCCGCAACCGGCGGGATACGCCCTGGAAAGGAAAAAAATTAGTAAGAAAATAAAATTCACACAATGGAAAATTTATTCAACCAGAAAGTGATCAACGCCAACAACGTGTTTGACGATAATTTCCTGGACGCAAAAATATTATACCTGTACTGCTTTAATGAACTGCCGAGCCTGAATTTCATCAACCACATAGATGGTGAAAAAACATTCGAACGGTTCAGGGAAAAACATGCGGGCATGATCAGCAAAATACACAAGTATCGCTGGTACAAGTCGAAACGAAAACAATACAGCTTTGATAAAACGGTGGTGATATTGAATAACAACTGCATCGTGGAATTCGACGATGACTATTGCGAAATATTACACGATGGGAAACAGGATGCTTTCGTGGAAGAACTAACGGTGATGGCTAACCTGTTTAAAGAAAAACAAAGGCGGCAGCCGCTGGAGATCAACCTTATCGTGCGTTCGGGCCGCGGGCTCGACCTGAAAGGAATGGAGATCAAAAGAACGGCGCTGGACCTGGATCTTTTTTACGAAAGCGACTTTGCCGCCACGGATGAGATCATCCGCAAACGCTTGAATGCGAAGAACGATAAAGGCATTGTACTGCTGCACGGTTTGCCGGGCACGGGGAAAACAACTTACCTGCGGTACCTGGTGGGCAAGATAAAAAAGCGCGTATTGTTTTTGTCGCCCACCGTTGCCGACAACCTGATGAACCCCGAGTTCGTGGAGTTGCTGATCGATAACCCGAATTGCGTGGTGATCATCGAAGACGCCGAAAACATCATCATGGACAGGAAATACAATACCGGATCGTCGGTATCGAACCTGCTGAATATTTCGGATGGATTGCTGGCGGATTTTTTAAACGTGCAACTGATCTGTACGTTCAACAGTTCGCTCACGATGGTGGACAGTGCGCTGATGCGCAAGGGCAGGCTGATTGCGAAGTATGAATTCGGGAAACTAAGCGTTGCCAAAGCGCAGCGGCTGAGCAAACACCTGGGCCATGATATTAACATCAGCAAAGCGATGACCATTGCAGAGATCGCCAACCCTTATGAAAAAGAACCGGAAGTACAGAAAGTAGAAGTGCTTGGCTTCCGGAGGGAGTTGATAGAAAATTAATAAGCAAACGCTTATTTCCGGTTCGTGAGGCACGAACCGGGGCGGCGAACAAGTATAAAATTATAAAACAACAATCATGGAAAAGTTGAGATGGAAAAAAGGAAGCGGCCAGGCCATTCAACGGTCCATTGAGGAAGAAGTTGAATTGGTACTGGCAACAGAAAAAGCGGCCGGTGCACAATTAAAAGTGTGCATCGGTACCGACAGCCAGGTAAAGGCGGGCTATAAAGGAAAGCAAACCGATTTTGCAACGGTGATCGTTTTCCTGCGCAAAGGTAAAGGCGGGTTCATGTTTGTACGCAGCGAAACCAGCTTTCAAAAAATGAGCATCAGGGAAAGGATGTTGCAGGAAGTGAGTAAAAGTATTGAGGTGGCATATGCTCTGAACCGGTTGTTCACCCGCTATGGGGTTGACCTGGAAGTGCATGCCGACATCAACACCAACGCTGCTTTTAAAAGCAATGATGCGCTGAAGGAAGCAATGGGTTACATCACCGGGATGGGCTTTGCGTTTAAAGCGAAGCCGGCAGCCTTTGCAAGTTCAAGTTGTGCGAATAAGCTGGTGCATTAAAATGCCATTCCGGTTCGTGCGGCACGAACCGAAATTGAAAAATGTAAAATATGGTTCGTGAGGACACAAACCATAGCAAAAATAATATGCCCGTTTATTTGACGGGGTCAAAAGCTTGCTTCACAGCAAGACTGGCATGATGGATCGAAAAGCAATCCGGGCCTGCGTTTTAAAAAGCGCGGCAGTGCAGGAGTAATAACTACCTGTATGCTATTGTTCCAGGTCGTTGTGCCAGCCATAACCTGTAGGTCAGGGGTTCGAATCCCCTTCCCGCTAACAACGGGATAGCTCAGCTGGTTAGAGTAACAGTTATACACGTGGGTTCGAATCCCACTTCCGCGAAAGCGGAATAGCCAAGTGGATGAAGGCAAAGCACCAGGGATGCTTCGTAAAAGAAGAACGCCGCTTCTTAAAAAATGGCGACAGGAAAAGCTGCGACTGGCCGGCCTTTGGCGAGGAAGCCTTTGGGCAGGCCCGGACAAAAGCCGGCAGTTACCCGCGGATCGGCAAACGTGGTTGTAACGTACATCACTTCAATGAAAATGGTGATGGCAAAGGCCATAACATAAACAAAGAACTGGTTTATCAAGCAACAACATGTGTCGAACCCCGTAACCGGCTGGTGGCTGGCCGGTCGAGGCTTTTTTAAAAATGACAACGAATTATTTAAAATTATTAAATCTAAGAAAATGAAAAAGATAACTGTGAACGCTTACCAGGTAGCATTGGTATTTAAAAAAGGCGTGTATCAAAAAATGTTGAAAGAAGGTACTTATTGGTTATGGAATAAAACGGCGCAGGTGTATGAAATTACCCAGCAGTTCTTTGCACCAATCGAGTTGAACATCTTATTGCAGGATGCTGCATTGGCCGATGCTTTGCAGGTGATTGAAGTAAAGGACAACGGGATTGCTTTGCAATACGAAAACGGGTTGTTCAAGAATGTATTGACAGCCGGCAGGTATGCTTTCTGGAAGTCTGCGGTGAAGAACGAATTCGTGATCGCTGATACCGGCAACATCAACATCACCGAAAACATCAGCAGGGCAACCTTGCAAAACAAATTGTTGGCCCCTTACGTGCGGCCCTATACCGTGGAAAGCTATGAAAAAGCGGTATTGTTCATCGACGGAAGATATGCGCAAATGTTGCCAGCCGGCGTATATTACTGGTGGAAGAACGGCATCATGATCACCGTGGGCAAGGCCGATACGAGGATGCAGCAATTGGAGATCAACGGCCAGGAAATTTTGACCAAAGACAAGGCTGCTTTGCGGATCAACGGTTTTGCACAATACCAGGTAACGGATATTGAAAAGGCCTTGTTGGAAAACAAGGATTACGAAAAGCAGTTGTATGTTGCCTTCCAGTTTGCCTTGCGGGAATATATTGCCGCGTTGGGTTTCGATGAATTGTTGGAAAAAAAAGACAGCATCGCAACCTTCATTTTGGAAACGGTGAAAGCCAAAGCCGCTATGTTGGGCGTGGAAGTAAATGGCTTCGGTATCCGGGACATCATTTTACCAGGCGATGTGAAAGACATCATGAACCAGGTATTGGTGGCAGAGAAAAAAGCACAGGCCAACAGCATCATGCGGAGGGAAGAAACCGCCAGCACGAGGAGCTTGTTGAACACCGCTAAGTTAATGGAAGACAACGCCATGTTGTGGAAGTTGAAAGAAATGGAATACGTGGAAAAGATCGCGGACAAGATCAGCAACATCAGCGTGAATGGCAACGGCGTGTTGATCGACCAGTTGAAGCAGATCTTCGTACCTAAAAGTTAATGTGCCAATTTGCAAATGTGAAGATTTGAAAATGTGACAATGTGTAGCTTGTAGCCCGGTTCGTGCCCCACGAACCGGAAGCACATCGGCGCATTGAACAGCATGATCAATAATGAAGTAAATTGAACTGGCGGTAAAAGGCCGGTTCGGTTTGCTTTCAAAATCAAATTTTAAACAATGGAAAAGATAAAAAGTTTGCTGAAAGCTGTAGAGGAAAAATACAATGTGGAAATATTGTATGCCTGTGAAACGGGCAGCAGGGCTTGGGGTTTTCCTTCGCCGGATAGCGATTTCGATATCCGGTTCCTGTACCGGCATGAAAAAGACTGGTACCTGTCGCTTGACACCCGTAAGGATACGATAGAGTTTATGGTTGATAAAGACTGGGACATAACAGGTTGGGATCTTAAGAAAAGTTTATTGCTGCTGAAAAGGTCGAATGCCGCATTGATCGAAAGGTTTCAATCACCGGTCGTATATTATGCGGATGAAGGTTTTACAACAGCGTTTAAACAACTGGCCCTTGATTATTATTCCCCCATCGCCGTTTTTTACCATCACCATTCACTGGCCGCCAGCTTTTGGGAAGAACTGAAAGCCCCGGAAAAAATAAAACTAAAAAAATATTTTTACCTGCTTCGCTCTTTATTATCCTGTTATTGGATAACCAAAGATCAATCGCTGTTGCCAATGCACATAGAAGGATTGATGGAAAAAATAAGCGGCCCCATAAAGGAAGAGATCAGGGAGTTGATCGCCTTGAAAGCAACCGTTGGAGAAAAATACGTACATACGATATCACCCAATTTGTACCAATGGACAAAAGAGCTATGGGGTACGATAGAAGCAGGAAAGGATAAGCTGGCGGTAAATAACAGGGACATAAGTCAACTCAATGAATTCTTTTTAAAAACAATAAAGTAAGATGTTAACGCATGAAGCAATAAAGAAAAATGGTTGGCTCATATTTGAGTGCATATCGGGGAGTAAAGCTCATGGGCTTGATACAATGCAATCGGATACTGATATCAGAGGCGTGTTTATATTGCCCCAACCGGTATTTTATTCACTGGACTATTACCCGCAGGTAGCTAACGAAACCAACGACATCGTGTATTACGAACTGAGACGCTTTTTGGAACTGCTTTCAAAGAACAATCCCAACATTATGGAAATGCTGAACGTACCCGCGTTTTGCATTCTTCATCGTGATCCGTTGATGGACATGGTACAGCCGGCCTTGTTTTTATCAAAACTATGTGAATCTACTTTTGCGAACTATGCGTACGCCCAGGTGAAGAAAGCGTATGGATTGGAAAAAAAGATTGTTAGTCCTGTAGAAGAAAAGCGCAGGTCGGTTTTAGACTTTTGTTTTGTGCATACAAAAAAACACGCGGTACCTGCCAAGACATTCCTGGAAACCAATGGGTATAAACAGGAAGAGATAGGACTGGCCGCTGTAACGCATTTAAAAGACTGTTATAATATGTATGCGCCAGGAGCCGAAAAATATGCGGGCATCGTAAGAAAGGACAATGCCAATGATGTATGCACCAGTAGTATTGCAAAAGAGGCGATACCGGTTGGCTTGTTGTATTTTAACAGGGACGGGTATTCCGCTTACTGCAGCCAGTATAAATCGTACTGGGAATGGGTAGAAAAACGAAACGAAGACCGCTATGCTACAACGATGAGCCATGGGAAAAAGTATGATTCAAAGAACATGATGCACGTGTTCAGGTTGCTTCACATGGCAAAGGAAATTGCCATGGAAGGAAAAGTAAATGTATGGCGACCGGACAGGGAATTACTACTCGATATTAAAGCGGGTAGGTTTGAGTACGACGAACTGGTAAATAAAGCGGAACAACTGAAGGAGGAATTACCAGCCCTGTACGAGCGCTCTCCGTTGCCAGCTTTGCCGGATTTAACAGCGATAAACAAGTTGCTGGTTAGCATGCGTGAAATGTATTATGAACAGACATAAGTATGTGTGCGCCCCGGTTCGTGCCTCACGAACCGGAAGCTGGAGCCTTGGGTAAATAATTTGGGGACAGGCATCACAGCTTTGTGGATCATCGTTGTGTCACTCACTTGTACTTTTACAGCAACACTGATCGCCGCCCCGGTGCCCCGGTTCGTGTGCCCTGGTTCGTGTCCCCACGAACCGGAAAAGCATCACCGGATACTGGTTCGTGGGGACACGAACCAGGGCACACGAACCAGGGCGCCACATCTTTGATCTGCCGATGAAAGGATTGCGACGCAACGATGATGCCATGAATAACAAAGGCTGGTATTAAAAATTTAAAAATGAAATAAAGTACCGGTTCGTGCGCCCCGGTCGTGCCTTACGAACCGGAACACGAACCACGGCATTAAAAACAAAACACAATGAGCAAGTTAAAAATAACAGGAAAAGAATTGCGCGCCATCGGTTATCCGGAAGGACCGGTGATCAGCATCACGATGGACCTGGCGCAGAAAAAATTCAAACACCAGGATAAAAAAGGAGTGCTGGAGATTTTACAAAAAGTATTGGAAGCACCGGAGGGTTACCTGGAAGATAAAATATTATCGAAGATCGCGGAGCAACTGGTACCAAAGCCTGAAACAGAAGGCGCAGAAATTTCGCTGAATCAAAACGGGATCAACTTTAATGTATTCGGGAGCGAATTTATTGAACAGGGTGCCATGCACCAGATGTACACCGCGGCCAAATTACCGGTGGCCGTAGCAGGTGCATTAATGCCCGACGCCCACAGCGGCTACGGGTTACCGATAGGTGGCGTGCTGGCAACCGACAATGCCGTGATCCCTTACGGGGTGGGCGTTGACATCGGCTGCCGGATGTGCCTGAGCGTGTTCGACATTGCGCCTTCGGAAATGGAGAACCGCGAACATTATTTTACGCGGGAACTGAACGAAGCTACTTTGTTCGGCAGCGGTAAACAATTTGACCAGGCATCGAACCATGAAGTAATGGAACGTTCCGAGTTTTATGAAATGCCCTTGCTGAAAAACTTACATGGCCGGGCGTGGAAACAACTGGGCTCTTCGGGCAGCGGGAATCACTTTGTTGAATTCGGCACCGTGGAAGTAACGGAGAAAGACGAAGTGCTGGGCATCGATGCGGGCGTGTACCTGGGGTTGTTGTCGCACTCCGGTTCGCGGGCTTTGGGCGCTACTATCGCCAACCACTACACGAAGATCGCCAAAGAAAAAAGGCGGCTGGGTGGTGAAGCGGCCAACCTCGCGTGGTTAACACTGGATGAAGAAGCGGGCATGGAATACTGGCTGGCGATGAACCTGGCGGGTGATTATGCTGCTGCCTGTCACCACATCATCCACGAAAAAATTGCAAAGCAACTCGGCCGCCGGCCGATGCGCCGGGTAGAGAACCACCACAACTTTGCGTGGAAGGAAAACTGGGAAGGCAGGGAAGTGATCGTTCATCGAAAGGGTGCAACGCCCGCGGGCAACAACGTGCTGGGCATTATCCCGGGATCCATGACGGCGGCGGGTTACATCGTAAAAGGCAGGGGCGAAACCGCCGCTGTGAATTCCGCTGCGCATGGCGCGGGCCGACAGATGAGCCGTAGCAAAGCGCTGGCCAACATCACGCAATCGGCCATGGACCAGGAGTTGAAAAAGCATCATGTAAAACTGATCGGTGGCGGATTGGATGAAGCGCCCTTCGCGTACAAGGACATAGAAACCGTGATGCGTTCGCAGCAAGCGCTCGTGGACATTGTTGGAAAATTTACACCCAGGATCGTGAAGATGGATGGGTTTACACCAAGGAGAAGGAAATAAGCAAATGTGAAGATCTGAAAATAACGCAATGTGAAAAATGATAAAAGCCACCAGTAATACCGGTGGCTTTTTTATTATAAATCATGCTTGTATAAATCCTAAATCCTAAATCCTAAATCCTAAACCCTAAACTTCTAAACTCCTAAACTTTCTACACCCTCTAAACCCAACTCCCTAAAACCAGCTGCCCGTCCACTTTTCGCCTGCATCTTTTACCTTCCTTTTCCGGCGCCTTACTTCGTAGCGGTGACGGATCATGGTAGCGATCATCATGAATCCAAAGAGGATGGTCATGGGTGGTATGCCTAAGAAGCTTACCCAGCGGCCGCCGTACATCCTGCGCATCGGCCTTCTCAGCCTTTCAGCGATGAGGTACATGGCCGGCACCACGATCAGCGTCATGAAGAAGGCGAAGATCAAACCGAAGATGATCGTCCAGCTCAATGGTTTCCAGAAAGCCACGTTGTCACCGCCAAAGAAAATGTGCGGGTTCAGGTCGGAGAACAACGTAATAAAGTTGATGTTGAAGCCCACTGCGATCGGGATAAAACCAAGTATCGCGGCCAGCGCTGTGAGCAATACGGGAATGATCCGCGTTTTGCCCGCCTGTATCACGGCTTCTCTTGTTCTCATGCCGCGCGACCGGAGTTCTTCGGCAAACTCGATCACGAGGATACCATTTTTTACCACGATACCTGCGAGGCCAACTATACCCAGACCAGTCATCAGCACCGATGCTTCCATGCCGAAGATGGAGAAGCCGAGCAGTACGCCGATAACGCTGAAAATAATTTCGGTAAGGATGATCACCGCTTTACTTACGGAGTTAAACTGTAATACCAATATCAACAGGATCAATCCCAGCGCGTACAGCAATGCTTTCATTAAGAACGCACCTGTTTCCGCCTGCTGCTCGCCTTCACCCGTTTGCTTGATGGTGACACCATCGGCTTTTTTGGTAAAGGAAGCGATGTGACCGGCAATCACCTGGTTTACCGCCGTAGCGTTGTAACCCTGCGTGGTCAATACATTCGAGCGCAACGTGATGAGGCGCTTCTGGTTCTTGCGTTTCACACTACCGAACGTACTGGTGGGTTCCACAGATACCAGGGCACTGATCGGAATGCTTTTCTGGTTGCCCGTTGCCATGTCGCGGAATGCAATGCGCATGTTGAGGATGCCCGACAGGTCTTTGCGTTGCAGTTCGGTATTGCGCAACTGTATCTTGTATTCGTCTTTACCTTCTTTGATTTTTGAAACCTCCTGCCCGAACAAAGCGGTACGGATGGCCATGCCCACCTGTGCAGAGGAAACACCTTCTATCAAAGCGCGTTCACGGTTTACCGTTAGCGTGATCTCGGGGTTGTTCAGGTCCACATCCATCTTCAGTTCTTCCACGCCGGGTACCTGTATCGAATCCAAATAATTCTTCAGGTTCACCGCTGTTTTTACGAGGTTGTCGAAATCTTCACTGGCGATCTCGATGTTCACCGGCGGATCGGTTGGCGGACCGCCACTTTCCTGGTCAACGCTGATCTCTGCACCGGGGATACCACTCATGGCATCGCGGATCTGGTCGAGGTAAGGCCTCGTATTTACACCATGCCTTTTTTCAAACTGTACGAAAGAAACCTGTATCCTGCCCAGTTCACTCCGCGTGCTCCGGTCGCCCGCAGAAGGATCACTGGCGCCGATGGCCACGTTGCTGATCACGCTTTCCACTACAGGATTCGTTTTGTTTTTTGCATGGTCGATACCCAATACTTTATTTACTTTCGCTTCCAATGTTTGGGTAACAGAATCGGTGTATTGAACGCTGGTACCCACGGGTAGTTTTAAATAAACAAATATCTGGTTCGGGTCGCCTTTCGGAAAGAAGGCAATGCCTACGCGGCCGCTGCTTACCGATATACCGAAAATCATAACGGACAGGAACAGCAACCCGATGGTACCCAGCAATAAATGCACGGGCCGCCATCCCTTCAGCGCCCAGCGCAACAGGTTTTCATAATGACTCATGATCCAGGGCAACACATTGTTCTGGAATTTATGGATTGCGCTGTCAAGCACATAACGGTTCAGTAATACCAGCAGCATAAAGAAGATAAGCAGGTTGCCAAAGAAAGGTGCGCCGGCAATATCGAGTAATATGCCAATGCCGATGGTTACCCAGAACCATGGTTTTTTAAAGATGGCTGATTTCTTTTCTTTTTGCCCTTCAGGATGGTTCATGAAGTCGACCGCGAATACCGGGTTCATGATAAAGGCTACCACCAGCGATGCCGCCAGCGTAAAGATGAGCATCGTAGGCAGGTACACCATGAAGCGCCCGATGATGCCCGGCCAGAACAGCAGCGGGAAGAAGGGGGCCAGCGTGGTGAGGGTTCCTGCCAGTACGGGCACGAAAACCTCGCCGGCTGCGACCTTCGTGGATTCAAAGACGGATAGTTTGCCCTTGTTCTCGACGAAGATCCGGTGGGTATTCTCGATCACTACGATCGCATCATCCACGATGATACCTAGCCCGAAGAGCAGCGCAAACAACACGATGAAATTGAGGGTTACGTGAGCGCCCACGATGAGGTCGGCGCCGGGTAAGAATACGAAGGCCACAAACATACTCAACGGTACACTGAGTGCCACGAAGAAGGCGTTGGTGATGCCCATGAAGAACATGAGTACGATGAGTACGAGTATAAAACCGATCACGATGGAATTCACAAGTTCGGTGAAAGAAGCTTGCGTGGAAATACTCTGATCGCCGGTCACTACCGTTTTCAGGTTGTCGGGGTACAGTACGCCCTTGCTTTCTTCCACCACTTTTTTTACGCCTTCGCTTGTTTCGATAAGGTTTTCACCGCTGCGCTTGATGATGTTGAGCGTTACTACGTTCTTGCCATCGAGCCGTGCAAAACTTTCCACGTCTTTGGTGGTGTCTTTGATCACGGCAATGTCTTTAAGGTAGATCGGTGCGCCCTGCGCGTTGCGAACAATCACCTGTTCTATATCGAAAGAGGTTTTGAATTGTCCTTTTAACTGCAGGTTGCGTTTCATGCTGCCTACATCCAGCAGGCCGCCGGAAATGTCCATGTTCTCACGCGCCACCGCGTTGCTGATGTCGTCGAAGGTTACGCCGGCAGATTGCATGCGGTAATTGTCAACGTTGATCTGGAACTCTCTTTCCGGTGCACCTACCACGTCGATGCGGTTGATCTGCGGCAGTTCTTCCAGTTTATCCTTTAAATCATCGGCAAATTTCTTCAGGCGCATCATATCGTAATCGCCGCTCACATTCACGTACATGATGGGCTGATCGCTGAGGTTAACCTCCAGCGCGGTCGGCTCCTGGGTAAGGTCGTTGGGCAGGTCCTGCTTGGCCTTGTCCATCGCATCCTTTACTTTCTGCAAGGCGATCTCCGTTTTTACGTCCGTATCAAATTCAACAATGATGGCGGAGAAATCCTGCTGGGAAGTGCTGGTAAATTTTTTGATCTTGGCGCCGGTAATGCCCTTGATCTGTTTTTCGATCGGGCGTGTTACCAGGTTCTCCATATCCTTGGGAGAGTTACCTACATAAACGGTTTGAACATAAATAGTAGGGATTACAATATCCGGGAATTGTTCTTTGGGTAAGGTAACGAACTGGTAAACCCCCATCAAAGTAAAAATGAGGATCATCAGGTAGATGGGTACCTTGTTCTTGATGCTCCAGGTAGTTGGCTTAAACTGCTTGGTTACATTATCGTAGCTGCCATTCGGCATTTTTGCTATGGGTGCGCTCATATTGTATTAGTTTTCCTGCTTTGTAAACAGCAGGTATGCGTTAGCGTTATCTTCTTTTATTCTTACATGGTTTTAAGCACCTGCCCTTCGTACAAGCCTGAATAACCCTCGGTTACCAGTTGCTCGCCTGCTTTCAAACCGCCTTTTATTTCTACCAGGTCGTTGTTGAGCATGCCGATGGTAACGGGGCGTTTACGGGCTACCATTTTGCCATTCTCCGTAACGGCCACCATTACGTATTTTCCTTTTTCATCGTTTTGCAACGTATTTAACGGAATGGCGATGGCGTTGGCTGAGTTGTAATCGCGGATCTTCATCGTTGCGATCTGGTTGGGCTTCAGCGCGGGATCCGACGGAAGCCTTGCCTCCACTACGAAACCCCTGTTGGCCATATCGATCGAAGCACCGATAAAGCTTACCGTGGTATTGAAGGTTTTTTGAACATCCGGTAATACAACCACCACCGCGGTACCCCTGTTAACCGCACTTGCATAGTTTTCAGGAATATTGCCGGTGGCTTTAAGGCTGCTGGTATTCACGATCTTGATCTGCGGCCCGTTGTTGGAACTGCCGGAAAAAATTTCACCCACGCGGATGTTCACCACATCGGCCACGCCATTTACGTCGCTGTACACATTGGCGGTATTCAGTTGTTCCTGGGCAAGTTTTATTTGTTCGTTCAACTGCTGTAACTGGCTTTCCAGCGTGGTTACATTGGTTTTGCTGGTGATCAGCTGCACTTCGGTACCGATGCCCTGGTCCCATAAATTTTTCTGGCGCTGGTACAGGGAGCGGGACAATGCAAGCTGCGCGTTAACGCCGCCTACCTGTTGTTTTACGGCCTGCAATTGCTGGCGTTGTAAGGCGTCATCGAGCTTCAGCAACAACTGTCCTTTGCGAACACGGTCGCCCTGGCGTACCAGTACCGATTTCACCTGTGCAGGCCCCATGCGGGGAGAAATGTAAGAGATGTTTTCCGCATCTACCTTACCCTGCAATTCAATAAAGTGCTGGAAATTCTGGGCAACAACGGGACTCAGTGCCACCAGTTTTACCTTGGCAGGGTTGGCACTGCTGGTATCGATCTTCGCCAGTTCATCCTGCAGCTTTTTTATTTCCGCGTCTTTTTTCTCTTTCTCGTTCTTCAGTTTTTCCAGTTGCGCTTTCTTATCGTTGATCGCGGCGTTGCCTTCTTTGGCACTGTTGCCACAGGAAGCGATCAGCAACACGAGGGAAAGGGCTAAACTTAGTTTGGTTATCTTTTGCATATCTTTTTATTTGTTGATCCTTGATTTATTTGTTGGCTTTTGTTACAGTCTTCCTACCGCTTTCAGGTAATCGATGCGCGCATTAATGGCATCGTATAAGGAACCGTAATAATTGTTTTGCGCTACTTTCAGTTCGGCCTGTGCATTGTATATTTCCTGGTTGTTACCGAGGCCCTGTTCGTATTTCAGCTTGGTAGAATTGTACACTTTTTCAGCAAGTTCAATGTTCCTGCGCTGGTTGTCGATGGTAAGCAAAGCGCTTTTGAAATTGATCCTCGACTGTGCCACATCGTTGTCGATCGACTGCCGGGTTTGTTCCAGGTTGTTTTGTGTTTTACGAAGTTCCAGCTTCGCCGATTCTATTCTTGCCCTCCTGGCATTGCCATCAAACAATGGAACAGAAAGCCGCAGGCCGATCACGGAAGTTGTGAACCAGTCGCCTTTTCCAAAGAAATCGAATTCAGTCCTTTGCGCGTTCTTCTGGTACGATCCGAAAGCCGAGAGTGAAGGAATGCGGCTGAAACGATGGCGTTTGATGTTGTATTCATTCAGTTTCAGCGTAGTATTCAGCACCTGGAATTCCTTGCGCAAATTGTAGTCGTAGGTTTCTTCCAGGATGTTTTCCTTCAGTTCTGTTTCACCCAGTGTATCCGTCAATACCAGTATGTCTTTTTGCGGCATGTTCAGCAAAAATTTCAAACCGGCATTGCCTGCATCGAGTTGATTTTCGATCTTTACTTTTTCTGTTTGCAGGTTGTTCAACTGCACCTGCACCTTGTCGATTTCCAATCGTTCGGCAAATCCCTGTTTGAAAATCTCTTTGGTATCCTTTAATAATTTAGAAAAGCGTTCGATGTTGGCGTCGATGCTTTCTACCTGCTTGCGGCCTACCACCAGTTGGTAATATATTTTATAGATGTTCGCCTTGATCTGTTCACTCGTTACCTCTGCATACAGGGTCGCCAGCCGGATCGATGCTTTTCTTGCCTGCAATCCCACGAGCACCTGGCCGTCGAACAGCACCTGCGAAAGATCGATATTGCCATTGGCCGTGTATTTGGTACCGAATTGTACGGGTATGAACGTGCCCGGTGCGCCGCCGAAAACTTCGCCCGGCAACAGGCTGGTGGGTATTTTCAGGTAATCGTTGAAGTTGCCGCTGGCGCTCAGTTGCGGGTAGGCCGACGCGGTTATTTCGCGGTTGGTCTGGCGCTGGATCTGTATATCGATCAGCGCGTTCTTTACCTGCGTGGCGTTCTTCAACCCGTAATCCACCGCCTGTTTTACTGAAAAAGTATTCGTCGTTTGTGCGTTCGCGTACGTAAACCCTGCTACCAGCAGCGCCACTAACGCCATCTTTCTTTTTATTCTATTGCTTTGCATCAGCTATTATTTTTTTTGATCTTTCCTGTTGATATTTTAAAGTCAGCTTGTAACCTTTCTGCGATACAAGTCCGTATAAAAAATGAATGGTTATTTCTTCTTCTATTTCCACCAGGCTGGATTTAACCCTTGTGTGAAATTCGGGGTGGAAGGGCAGCATCACGCTTTCTACCCGGAAGCGGGAGAGCACGTCCGTCTTTAGTTCCGGCCTGTACAGTTCTTCCTTAATGCCCCGCGTTATGTTTTCGCGGATCATGCCGTAGAGGTAATCGTTCTTGTGCTTGGAAAAGCGTTCGAAGGTTTTGGGATGGTATTTCTGCAGGTCGTACAAAAGCGAGGGGTTCATGGATCGGAAGATTTCCATCATGAATTCCATGGCCAGGAACACTTCGTGGATGGCATTGTCGGCTACGCGCCTGTCTTCATCGCAACAGTTTTGGTTTTTGCCGATCACCGACAGGATCACCGCGTCTACCAGTTCGTCCTTATCGGCATAATACTGGTAAATGGTTTTCTTGCTGATCCCCAGCGCATTAGCGATGTCGTCCATACTTACGCTGCGCAAACCATACTGGAAAAACAGGTCGTTAGCCTTCTGTCTTATTCTTTCACGTGTTTCTTCTATTGCTGTCATAATCGGTCGCAAAACTATGGAAACTTTTTTTGTTACCAAAGTTTCCTGTCCTCTTTTTTTACCGCTCACCATAATGTGACAATTTGAAAATAGGAAAATCTGAAAATGGCAGATATAAAGAGTACACCTGAAATACAGTGCAGTGCTCATGACCAGTCATTTTCATATTTTCAAATCGAGCCATTTTCACATTGGCTATCTTGCAGTACAAACTGACCGTTTATGAACAAGCCATTCGACCTCAAAAAATTATTGCAGTATTTCCTCCAGGGCTTGCTGATCCTGGCGCCGGTGGCCATCACGGCCTATGCCATTTACTTCGTGGTGTCTTCCATCGATAACCTGCTGCCTATCTTTACCTATACCGATGCACAGGGCATCGTGCACGTACGCAACTACGGTATCGGCTTCGTCATCATCATCGCTGTTATCATTACGCTCGGTTATTTCAGTTCCTTCTTCATCACGAGCCGCATCATCAGCTTCCTCGACAAGCTTTTAGAGAAAACGCCGGGCATCAAATATATTTATTCCACCACCCGCGACTTTTTTGAAGCCTTTGCGGGGGATAAAAAGAAATTCACCAAGAACGTGCTGGCCAATGTTGACGATAATGATGTATGGCGTTTTGGCTTTGTAACGCGGGAAAGCATGGCCGATTTCGACCTGCAGGATTATGTGACCGTGTACATTCCCATGGCTTATTCGGTGGCGGGCAATGTGTACGTGATACCGCGCAACCGGGTAAGGCCCATCGAACACCTGAGTGCCGCCGATACGATGAAGTTTGCGCTCAGCGGCGGTGTTACCGATATTACAGAAGATAAACCGGCCCACGAACCAAAGGCATAACACAGCATTAATGCTGCCGCGGGCAATCGTTTTAAAAAATACTGTACTTTTAAAACAAGAATGTAAGGATATGAAAAAATGGCTTCGTTGTTTACTGCTCGTACTCCCCTTGCTGCTTGCCCATTTCAGCTCGTACTGCTGGGGATTTTACGCGCACCAGAAAATAAATTACTACGCCGCTTTTTTATTGCCGCCCGAAATGCTGGTGCTGTACAAACCCAACATCAGCTTTATTTCCGAACACGCCATCGACCCGGATAAGAGAAGGTACGCGGTGGCCGAAGAAGGCCCGAGGCATTACATCGACATCGATCATTACGGCGAATA